>Ga0209372_1000004_pt1 | contig 173161 bp, 100 predicted proteins | sample AgamicAtPe_FD_187170 | JGI IMG/M metagenome (GOLD analysis project Ga0209372, IMG submission 187170) | Agave microbial communities from Guanajuato, Mexico - At.P.e (SPAdes) (version 2) | ecosystem: Host-associated > Plants > Phyllosphere > Phylloplane/Leaf | place: Guanajuato, Mexico... | reverse complement strand
GTTTCCCATTGGATTTACATGGAGCTTTATAGTCGATCGGGTACTTCCCGATCTGCCAAAAGGGCGTGGCCTTCGGGCGGGCCGCCGGTATCCCTGCAGCAAGGCTGCAGTTCATACTGGCATGACAGAAATCTCCCCTTTAAATCAATGTGGCTACAAAGTTACGTAAATCTGATCTTAAATGTTCTAAATCTCACTATCTAATCCAAGTGATGACTACGGTATGATCGGTTCTTCATCATAGGGATCCTAGTGCTCCTTCGAACTATCTGTTGTTCGGGAGGATCTTGCATGGCATCGTCCCCCAGACGTTGTGTCTCCATAAAGAGGTTTTCTAGCGCCATCGCAAGTTCATCGTTTTCATTCACCGGTTCGTCTGGGTTTTGAATAGCTGACTCATCGACTTGAGACGATACCTGTAAATCAGAGATACTTGAGTCTCGGCTAGATTGAAGTTGAGCTACGGAACTTTCTAATATCGACAGTGGATCATAATCAGCAGGCACTCCAATGCCTTGTGGTGTTTTCTCGCTTGTGTCCGTCAATGATTTCGAAAGCGTATCAAGTACTTCAATCGGTGAGATTAGTGGTACTACTACAGGTTCCCGGGGTTCCGGTCGTCGTAGGATTGTTGGGCGACATGGCAGTCTCTTGACTGGCTGTGGGCCGAAACGATATCTTGGACGTCCTACTAGTAACTCCTGAGTTGGGATTGGTCTTGGCTCATATAGATTGTCTAGATCAGAGGATAACTCTGGATTTTCATCCTCTGGACTAACAACGCTTGTATTTCTGAGCGTCTTATCGGTTTCTTCCTCTGAATCAACTGTTATCGACTCGGTTTTGTTTGAATCAACATCTCTTACGAGCGCTGGATATCCCTCCTTCTCATATGTTTCAATGATCCTCTCCAATTCACGACTCTCAGTTTCATCTCGCCTATGATATGGTTTGATATTCGCAAATGAGGCTCGATGAACTTTGTCAGTTTGATCAGAAAAGATGACTACCTTTGGGTCATCTCGATTTCCGATCAATTTAATCAATCTGAATGGTCCGGTCCATTTGTGCACCAGCTTACGTGATAAACGTAAGGGAATAGCATTGACACGGACTAAAATTTCTTGACCCGGCTCGAATTCTGCTGCTCTATGCTTCTTATCGTAATAGTATTTTGAAACTAGAGCTGACTTATTGATATTCTCATTCGCTAATTCTCTCGCTAGAATTCTGTCTGGGTCAAAGTCTTCAAATTGATACTCTCGGCTATCACTGACGCGTAATGGACTTCTGTTGGCTCTACCATGCAGAAGCTCATAGGGACTGTAATTAGTTGACTCATGACGCGTGTTGTTGTAAATATAGACGGCTTTTGACAGATGTTTGTCCCAGTCAAATTGATCTTTGTCAATGTACTTCTTCAAAATGCCTTTCAAGGTTCCATTCCATCGTTCTACCCGTCCATTGGCTTGGGGATTATATGGACAAGTGAACGAAACTTCGATACCCAGTTTCTGCATCGCATTTTGGAAAACGCTTGATTTAAATACGCTTCCATTGTCACAAATGATTCTTTTCACTAATCCATGTCTTAGCAAGACCTCTTCTGTAACAAAATCAACGACGGTTTCCGAAAGTACCTGGTTAAAAGCTTTAGCGATCCCATATCGCGTGTAGCCATCGATCAGCGTGATGATAGTACCATTGCCGCTGAACGAGCGATGGATCGGTGTTATCAGGTCCATAAAAACCGTCTCAAACGCCTTTTGTACGGGTAAGATATGCATGAAGCCTTGTTTCAAGCCTTTGTCCTCCTTGAACCGTTGGCATACATCACAGGTTTTGACATATTTCGTCACTTGTTGAGTCATTTTCGGCCAATAGAAGCTTTGAAGTTTTCCAAGCGTCTTCTTGACGCCCATGTGGCCGCCAAACAAATCATTATCGTGTGCGAAATACATCAGTATGCTGCGTTGTCTTTTTGGGACAAACAGCTTGGCTAATGGTCTGTCTTTATCAGTATGGACTAGACGATATAGCCTGCCTTTTTCGTATTTGTACTTTGATCTGACACTCTCATCAGTCTCCATCAGTTCAAGAATTTCTTTTATCTCTTCATCTTGTTCTTCATCTTGCGGAGAAATCAAGGCAACAAGTTCTTGCTTGGCTAGAGCATCGGCTCGTTCGTTGCCTGGGATTCCTGCATGACCTGGTAGCTTGACCGCCACAACCTTCAGGTCTCCGATGGCTTCGCCTAACTCTTGAAGTGCCTGTTTGTTGACCACAGTCTTGTTGTTACATGCTAACCATCCGTTACTCTTCCAAGATTCCACACGACCGTTTATTGCTTCAGCCGTGTATTCACTGTCGGTGTAAATGAGGATTGACCTCTTGCCTTCAGCTCGGGCCCTTTTAATCGCATTTGTCGCAGCCCTAAGCTCTGCCACTTGATTGGTGGGTGGCTCATTACTCACCAAACCTGATTCCCAATATTCGAGCGGCTTTGTCTCCACAAACGCCCACGAAGCTCGGCCATCAGGTTTACCGTTGCCTTTACAGGCACCATCCGTATAATATACTGCCTCAAAGTTCGATTCTTCTTCCTTATCCCTTACATCGGGGGCGAATTTCACTTTCTTTGCACATGTTCTGTCCTCAGTTTGCTCTTGAAGAGTCTGATTAAAGACCAACTTCTCTTCAAATACTATTTCAGGATTCACGTGTGGTGGAAGCCTCAGAATTAGTCGCTCAATGCGCGGAGGCATATCGACTAACTCGAGAGTCCTCTTCAGGGACTTGACGCCAGTCTTGAACGTCACATTAGTTGTGGTCATGAAGTGAACAAAGTGTCGATATGCCAAGATCATGGCCAGCAACGCCTTTTCCACCGCCGTGTACCGACTTTCTGTTGGAGACAATATCTGAGAGGCTCGACCAATCAGCTTGTTATCCTCAGTCATGAGTATCACCTCTATGCTGAACTTTCTGATCATGATTTCGGCTATCTTTTTTGAATCCGGACTCGGAAGAATTTGTGGCAACGCTGAATCTAAACTTGCTTTCAATTTTCTGAGACATTCATCGTGGTGTTCTGTCCACTGAAACTTCTCATTCTTTCTAGCCAAACATCGTAATGGATAAGTTAATTCACTAAAGTTTTCGATAAATCTCGCATAAAATCCCAATTTTCCCAAAATCGTCACCAATTCTTCTTTCGAATCTGGTGGCTTGGCGAAGACGTCCTCGAATTTGTTCCTGCAAGGCGCGATAGTTCCTTCAGATATCTCGAATCCTAGAAATTGAACCTGAGTCTGGAAGAGCTTACACTTTTTGGGGTTCAGTTTCACATTGAATTCTTGGCATTTCCTCAGGACCCATTCAAGATTCTCATGATGTTCAGCTTCTGTCCGTCCATACACTAAAATATCATCAATGTAAACTATGCACCTCTTGTACAAGCCCATCCAGAATATTTCGTTCATAGCTCTCTGAAATGCTGAAGGGGAATTGATATACCCATATGGTAGTCTGGTAAATTGATACATTCCCAGCGGTGTGACAAATGCAAGTTTGTGCCTATCTTGCCTATCGAGTGGTACTTGTAGAAAGCCTTCTGTGAGATCAAGAGCTGAAAAGTATCTCGCTCCCTCCAAAGCCGGCATCATATCGGCCATTACTGGAAGTGGATAGTTATCCCAAACTACCCTTTGATTGATCGGGATGTAATTATTCACCAATCTTAGCTCACCTGACTTCTTTGGTACAAAATGAGAGCTACAGCAATATGGTGAATTCGTTCTTTCAATTATTCCATCTTTCAACCATCTGTCAAGTATCTTTTTCAATTGAGCCATATTATCGGGGCTAAACCTGGCTGGTTTTGCTTTAAATGGTGTCTTCTTGGTAAAAAATACTCTGACTGGCTTACACTTGATCGTCGAATGTGCTTTCTCGGCGAAACAATCTCGAAAACAATTCAACAGCATCTTCAATTCGTTAGTACTTTCTTTTTCATGTCTAACTGACAAAAGAGCTTGAGTTGGGCTAGCTGCCACGCACTCCATGCCGATTACTGCATTATCTTTCATGACACAAAGCTGTCCTTCTCTTGGTACAACACTCAGGCCCAACTTATGGATTTCTGGCAAACCCAGAAGTATTTCGTGATCTAATATGTTTGTTTGACCTTTAACAACCAAAAACACTGCCTCAACTGGCTTATCTTTCATGTCTAGCGATACCATCAACTTGGTTTCATCACTACTGTGCTCAACATGAGTACCTACTGCTAACTTGGATCTCACATTCACATCATACAACTTTGGCTTCTCTCTTCGCAATACTGCTCCAAATTGAGGTAGGTAGGAGCAGGTCGCGCCTGTATCCACTATTGCTGAATAGAACATCCCATTGATAAATATTCTCACTGATATCAGACGATCCAGTCCCACACATAGGGCAATCTCTGGAGTCTCACGTACGCCCCCAGTACGTGGCTCCACTAATCTTTTAAAGTTTTGAGAGGGCAATGATAAACGAAGTGCCAACCTTGACAGATCGGGCACTCTCTCTCAGGTTTACCAAACTTTCTCTCATATTCTTGCCTAGCTTCTTGGTTAATCTTGGTGTAATCTTTAGTTTTGACTTCACTAGAAGACATATTTGTCTTGTCCTTTAGCTGGGTCGCCGTCTTAGATTCTGGACAGTCTCTCACTAGATGACCAGTCTGTTGACAGTTGAAACACTTTCGTCCCTCGTCAGGCGACCTTGAACTTGACCTCTGATTCTTCACGCCCATTGCAGCCAGTATCTGATCGTTCTGGCTTTGAAATTCTTCCTTCATTGTGTTGAGAGCTTTACGAATCTCTTCTCTTGAGATCGAACTTACGAGGGCTCCCAAACGGTTGAAGTCCTCTGACCCGCTTGATCTCTTGGATACAATGCTGTCGTATCGCTGGGCTAGTTTCATTAACGATTCTAGTGACTTAATGGCTGAGAGATTATCTAGGTACTCCAGGTCACCTTGAACCTCTACTGGTAAGGCTAGAAGTATGCCGGTGATAATTTCTCGCTCGGTTTTGATGTCTAACCGCTTTGCCAGTGACACAAATCGATCTATAAATGAAGCTAGCGTTTCTCTTCCGTTTACATCAAAATTCATTCTCATTAGACGCTGACGATTCCTAAGATAGGCTGTTTCTTGCGCATAACGATCTAGAATCTTTCTTTTGAGGGCATTATAACTACCGTTCGATAGTTCTTGGCTACAATTTTCATTCAGCCATTCTCGAGCTGAACCCAAGAACGATCTTCTTACGCCGATGATCTTCAAGCGGTCATCGAGGCCAATTGTTTGGTCCTCGAATGCCTTTAGGTATTCTTGAATATCTTCATCTCTCTCCCCTTTAAATACTGGGAGACCAGTTATCCAGGCACTTGTTGCCAGTAGCTCAATCAACTGGCTATCTCTATTCTGGGTCAACCCAGATGTGTAGACCCCAGTTACACTCTTATCATCACTATTCATTTCACTCACTCCCAAAATTACACCCACTTTTGTAATATTACTCCCTCTTTTCTCAACATCACCCTTGATCGCAGGATCTTCTTTAGACCGGTTCCTCTGCTACCAATTGTTATGCTCACTTCTATGCTTTATTAACGTGTGTGTTTCCCATTGGATTTACATGGAGCTTTATAGTCGATCGGGTACTTCCCGATCTGCCAAAAGGGCGTGGCCTTCGGGCGGGCCGCCGGTATCCCTGCAGCAAGGCTGCAGTTCATACTGGCATGACACTCGCTTTCGCTTACTCGTTCTCAGTTTTCATTCCATTCGCGGATTAAATGAAAATGATAATATATTTCCATCCGATTTTAGGCGTGAACATACATTTCGATTAGCTTTATCGGTCCGAGGTCTGCTCAGGAAGGTGTTTTGCTCGAAAAATTCGAAACAAACCGATGATATCGATCTTCAGTTTCGAGTCCATGCACTAATTCGGATGCCAACCTCGGTGCAATTGCATTTTATTTATTCTAGGCTGAACAGTCGCCGAACTGGTCACGATGTGATGAACGTCAGACGCTATCAGACTGGCTGGTTGGCCGGTAAGCTGGCAACAATAATCGACGATTAATCCATCACTTGTCCCTCGAGGCGGCCTGATATCCTCGTAATGAGTTTTGGCGGGAGACTAGTTCGCTGGAATTCTAGCTCAGTCAATACGGTAGAGCCATTACTTGAAGACGCCTCTCCCACATTGATCTTTTAGATACACTATGACTAGGGAGGTAAAAATCCGCTCCATCGGACACTAGCAGACTTGAAACTAGATAAGGAACTTGGAGATAAACCTGGCCAACCGATCGATAACTTTGGGTACCGCAGCTCGCACATCATTTAGTTTGATTTTGAATTGAGTCGCCTATCGGCGACTCAACGGTGAGTTCGGTTTGGATAGCGGTCAACCTGTTTGCATTTTTGGCATACGATAAAATGCCATGATTGAACATCGTTGAGTCGATGAGCCTTTTTAGCAGCAAATCGCATAGTCCCTTGTGAGAATTCGTCCTCGAGATGGTTTAGTCCTATTAGACCCTAGAACGATGACCCAACTAGATTTCAGGCCACCATTTCAGGCAGCTAGATCAAAATTATCGTCCGCCATTGGTCGTTCTGTGTCGATTATCGCCAAGTCAGACTCTCGAGAGCACAATCGTCTCTCGAGAAACACTCCTGCCGACGAGAAAAATGGATCTGAGGAAGCTGAACTAGAGGAAACTTTCGATCACACTTATGAGAAAGTGGATGGAACCAATTGTTTCGAGCGTTATCGGATTGATTTGTTCAATCGGATGGATAAGTATCTAGCTGAGGAATACGTGAAATGGTTACATTATTCGAAACTTTTCGAGGATCAGCACAACGTAGCGATGGCTACCCGATTTGCTTTCTATGCTAGCGAGGCATATCGAAATTTGGAACTCTTGGACTCTTGTTGGGCGGGAAATCTGTTGCTACCTAGACATGGTTTTGTGATCGTCAATTTCAGCTCGGTGCCATTTAATCCAGAGATCAGGAGAGGAGAGTTACACATCATTGTCAAGGCACTTCATTTTGGCGCCAGCGATCCGAGCAAAGTTTACTGTGTTGGCGAGTTTGAAGAACCAACCCAAGTCAGTACATCTATACTAGATACTCTCAGAAATTGGTCCAACACAGTCTTGAGTTACTTCGGAAACGCAATCACTTATTCTGCTCTGGAATCTAACCAACTTGATCTGGTGCGTGCAATTAGCCAGGTACCGTTCAATGGTTCAAGTTACGATTCGATAGAGTTCGATCGACCCCTGATTTTCCATTTCGAACGAAGATCAATCTCTGTCTGCAAGGCAACAAAATTTAAACCAATCAAGCTTAGCTTCTATCAGAGATCTAAACCTTACCGACGAGATAGGCGCCTCGGGTGGGTGCAACTTAAATTGGATGCAATGAAAGATTACAATTCCATTGCTACTAAAATGATGCTCAGAGATGGTGACGAAAACGCGAGCTCCTTGGTTCAACTGAGAGTTAAGGTGAGAGAGCCTCTGGTAAAATCTATTCGAGCTATCGCGGAAAAGCACATGATTCTTTTTGAAGATCATCCCGATCACAGGTTTCCTAGCGCCTTCAGTCAGAATGAGACCCAAATCGATTATTCATCAGATTCGGTGGATATTGTCGAGTGAGCCAAGAGGAGCTGAAAACATTCCTGTCGCATTCAGTAAAATAAAATCGATCGCTAAGGCATCTGTCTTCCCCTTCCTCCTGTTGAACCTATATTTATTTCATTCGTGAATACATACCGATCAGGGTAAAAGCGGAAAGAGACATGCATGAGGACTTATAATAGGACAGCAATACAACAGCTTTTTGTGGCGGTTATCACAAGAGAACCATGGCATGTATCGATGTCGGAACTGATCTTTGTTCAGTTTAATCTCATCATATGACTCTCGCCACTACCCTATCAGATCACTAGTTAAAGTTGAACAAGTGGCAGGCACTCAATCGTCATTGAGATCGGGTGAGCAGGAAACAAACGCTACATTTGACGTCAAGTCGGCGGCCAGGAATCCACAAAGGGGTCCCTCTTTTAGGTCTATTACACTCGCAGGGCGACCTTGACTCTAGGGGTTTTGAGGCTGTTCATATTATATTCAGTTACCAACTCTGGCGGAAAGGAAGTGTTCGGCGCGGGTTCGAATCTAAAGCGCACGATCAACTTTGCTAAGGCTAGTTTGGCTTCCGTCAAGCTGAAACGCATTCCGATGCAATGTCGAGGACCGATTCCGAAGGGACAATAGGAGCCTGGCACGATCTTTTCCCGATTACCCGGCATGAATCTATCTGGTTTAAACTTGGTTGGCTCATCCCACCAATCTGGATCGTTCATTAGTCCGTGAAGCGAGAGGAAAACTACAGACCCTTTTGGTAGGTCAATGTCGTATTTTTCGATTCTGTAGTCCCGGTTCGAGATACGGTCGACTTGCAACACAGACGTCACCATTCTTAGAGTTTCTGAAATGACACAATCTAGGTACTGGCATGAGGTCAGTGAGTCGTAGTCGAATTTGGACTTGTCCCCACTGTTATCGAACTCAGCTATCTCGAGCAGCTCGTTATATAACTTCTGTTGGATTTCCGGATGAAAGGCAAGCAGATATGTGCAGTGTGTCAGTAGCGAGCCAGTTGTCTCTAGAGCAACTATGAGAAGCAACATAGCGCCAGATAGTATCTCCAGCTCGCTCAGTTCGACTTTGGAACTTGGTAGCCTCGTTTCAACCTCCTCGACCAACTTCCTTTGATCAGCAACAAGCGATTCTTGGGTTAGGCTGGCGTGGTGATTCTCTGCAATGTCGGTTTCATTCAGTTCTATCTCGTCATGGAGTCTCGCGTCCACTAGTAGTTGCAGGTAATCATCGAATTTTTTTGCAGCGTCACGTCGATTCTTTATCAATTGTTTCATCATCTTTGATAGTGTTCCCAAACCATCTTCGGGAGGGAAGAAAAAGTTCATAACTGTCATAGCCAGTGGAAAATTTCTCGAAATGAACAATCTCTTGTGGTCGACTTTGAACATATTCATAAGAAGCTGAACAAGGTCATTCTTGACCGAGGCGGTCTTTTCAGAGGAAACAGTTGTGTTCAATTTGAGGCCGTAACAACAAGTTGCTATTGTGGCCAATGTGTACGAACAGTACATGTCTTTTGCATTCACGATGGCTGACTTGTGAGACCCTTTGATTTGCTCTTCGAAATGTTCCACTAGATCGTTGGCACATCCGTCGAGTAGTCTGAACATCCTCTTTATCTTCCCGCTCGTGAAAGTTGGTGTCATCATGGCACGAACTCTCTTCCAGTGATCACCTTTAAGAAAAAACAAGAACGAGCGTTGATATTCGTTGTCTTCTCTCGAGTTGTGATCCTGGAAGACTTCAAAGTCTTTTATGCAGATTTGTCTCATGATTTCTGGGTCGGCAATAACTAAACGAGGCTCATTGTACTCGTAGGTACCATAAACTTTTCCATACTTTTGAACGTACTCAACATGCTTTTTTGTTTGATCGATGGGCAAGAAGCCGACAATTTTGTCGAGTAGAAAGAGAGGCCTCGGTCCTCTGACGCCTCTTTTTTCCCAATAGCTGAATAGTCGCCTGTGATTAATAAATCGGGTCAATACTGAGTAGCATAGAAAGGCTACTATTGTTGCTGGCAAGATGCCTTGTGTTATAAATAAGTTTAAGGCTTCCATCGGAGGTAGTAGGAGGAAAGTCTCATGTACAGTTGTGGTTCGCACTTATCCGGCCTACTCCGGCAGATACTAGATATCTGAATGTAACCTACAGAATTGTTCGTAAAGACTCAGGCATGAAGTGTTGCAGCTTGCTAACCGTAATCACGATACTCTTCCTTTCTTTGCCGGAATCAACCATTTTATACTTGTCAATCCTGAACTTTAGGACAAAGCCAATACTTCTGACGGTGTGATCAACAAGTCTGATGACAGTCGTGTCAACCACGTAGGCATGAAAGCTCAACAAAAAGCGCTCTAGCCACCCGGGTGGCCGTTCAGCTATCGGTTGTCTGATATGATATCTGTTAATTGGTAGAGTTTGTCAGCGACTAGATACCACAGGTACTGAGGGAGTGAGTTGAGGATTTATCATGTATATGCAATCTAAGTGTCTTAATATGTTAAAAGCTACATAATCTGATCAAATATAGCCACAAAATCTGACATACGTGGCACCAAAAACCTCTGGCCCGTGAGGATGCTATTATAAGAAACTGTACCGTAGGTGGTACAGTTTATTACAATATCAACTTTCTAGTCTCTCAAGTGCAACCACTAATTCACAATAGTCAAGGTTGGGGCATATGTCAACAGGTGTAGCTGCGATTGGTACGAAGGGAGGAGCCATACGACCTGAGCTTCTTTGACAAAGTACCTTCATATTATCCTGAAATCCATCACCATCAGGTTTTGACGTTACGTATACGATTTTTTTTACATCATTGCATCGTCGTAAACAATCGATGGCATAGTGATGAAGTCCCATTTTAGAGGGTGCACATAGCACCATGGTCTCCTGGCGGTGTTGCGAATACTTCTCCAAAACTCTCTCAATCACCACCTCCAACGTCGAATAGATGAACTCTGAGTTGGCCACCCCATTAAGCTTTGCGTTAGCGCGTGCATCATCGATTGCTTGCGCCCTACGATCGATACCGACGATTCTTGAAGCCATATCGGCTAGCTGAATGGGCAGTATGCCAGCATTACAATTGACGTCAATGAGGAGAGGCTTGGTATTTTTGATGGGAAAACAATCCTCTATGGTCTTTCTAATGGACTTACAAAGAATTTCTGAGCCCGGTGTGCTCTGATGGAAGTGAGTTTCAGGTGATATTTGAAATTTGTACCCATTGATAGTTTCAACAATGGTTTCGTTCCCATACAACAGCTCAAATGGAATCAGGTGACTAGGACAGCTGTTGTGCGGGCAAGGCTGAAAATAAAGGGATACTAATTTCAATCCCTCCTGGCTCGTCCTGGATACGATGAAATCTCTAAAGTTGTTTCTTTCGTCCAAAACTTGTTGTACGGTGAGTGTCCTTGGATTGAGAAATCCAGTGACCATAATTTCTTCGAGTGTGTTACTTTTTACTTGAAACCTCCTCCAGCCTCCTTCTTCTCCAAGAGTATGAGAGACTCCAAGCTTTGCTTGATTGCGCATGAATTCCTGTAATAATTGGCCCATCCTTATTGAGACCTCTTTCATTATTTCGCAACCATCCGGTTCAATACATACAGTATCACCGTGTTTACTTATTGGAAATACCATGAACCCTACAGTTATTGTCTCACCATCTATTCCTCGCCAAATACTAAATTCGTCAACATTTCTGTAAGCTGTCACTGCAGGAGATCGTACGATAGGATTCAGATGGCATGGCATTCTTGTGACGTCTAACCTAATTGGTGTGCCCGTTTTATATAATTCTTGAGCAAAATGTCTCAGAGCGTTCTTGCAGTAAGATTGTTTGGATCTAAGCTGCTCCTCAATAGGTATATCACATAGTGGCATGATTCTTTTTCGCATCACATCGACCTTGTTGTCTTCGGTGACGGCGAAAGGATAAGGCTCGAATTTTCGGTCTGGATGATCTCTATGTCGGAGTTGCACTTCCCGGTCAGCTCTCTCTCTGAGTGCACGTCCAACTCTCGCACTGGCGAGTCTGACAACCGGAGCTTTCGTTCCATGCCGTGAGTTATGGTAGAGCCTCTTGAGGATATGTGAAAGTTGTGATTTGAGCATGATGAAACAATTAGTTTTAAACAATCAATCAATTGCGCGAGTAGAGAATTGATGAAACGTGGGCAGTGCGCACGAGGTTCCTTTGTGTCTAGGAGTTCGCATCCAGCGCAAGACTCAAGTACAGTCGATTGCATGAAAACCGAATGTTTGCTCAGATGCTCTAGTCCCGGATTCCAAGTATTACATCTCGACCTTTTACCGCGCATTTCATGTCTACCTTGGATTTATGATCATGAGATTGCTTGTATACTGAACAAGTTTTGTTTGTCTTTTGGATGTCAGCAGCTGACGATGAGTCTGAGAGTTACATGGGATTAAAGCTTCACGTCGCGCAATTGTGAAGGCCCTGTGGCTCGCTTCACGTCAAGATGTCCAACAAATGGCAGTTGAACCTCAGTCTGACAAGCCAAGAACACGTGCAATGTTGCCATTTGCTTACACTCAGCACTTCGAGACCTAGGTTGGTCATCCTGCTTCGATTTTCTCAATTTTTTGCCGAGATTAGACACCTTGATACGCGAGAACCCTACCTGAGGAGGCGCTAGAGAGTAGTTCGTCTCCTCACAGAGGCAGTTCGAGTTTGAGTTGGAAGGGTTCGATTTATTCACAGAATCTACACAACAAAATATAGCGAAGCTCGTGTTTTTCATAGGTTAGTCGAGACCATCATCGTCCGTCTCTGCATCTGCATCTAGTCGGCGAGCAACAGGATCGCGTGAGCCTCTGAAAGTAAATGGATCGAATTGTTCCGCCCGGCTTGCTTGCCAGTGACGTAGGTCAACCCAGGGGATTTGTTCGCAAGGAACTTTCGGGTTCCATTCTGATGGTCTGAGGAAGGCTAGAGGTTGAGTTCGTTCAATGTTATCACTGTTGTCACAAATTATGCGCGCTAGAGAGGCACGCTTAATCTCAGATAGTTGGGTGGGTGTGAACGCGCCAGCTTGATTACCATTCTCATACCAATACCTGTCGCCAATCTTGAGCCTCCTAAACTGTTCGCCAATAATGCAAGCAAACACGGGCCCAACCATTGCGTCCTTGAGCTTCTTTTCATAATTTCCAGCTATAAAGAGATCAATATCGTCAACGTGAGCGTATAGCTGTGAGAAGACTTGGCCAGCGCCCTCGACCATCACATTATCCAGTTGCCTGAACGATTGCAATTTACTTAGGCCACAAGCTTGTCTAAAAAAATTGTAGCCAGGTATTCCATGATCCCTTCCCCTTTGAATGTTGATTGTTACAAGATCCATTCCGAAGCTAGAATTTGTATCTTGAAACAAATGATTTGTGAGCTCCTCGGTGAAATGATTGTCCAACGATTGAGACGGCTCGTTTATCATTGAATGAATACAACCATCATAGTTTCCCTGACGATACAAGGATGCTGGATTGTTGAATATGTGTCTTAGCTTGAATTGCTGAATAAGTTGTCCATCCTCTGTTTGAAAATTAAACGATCCTTGAACTAGAGAGTGCAATCTATAGGCTGCACCAGCAAACTCGTTGATAATTGAGGGATCTGTTTCAGGGTCGTAATTTAAAGAGTAGCCACCATTCGTTTGGCTCAATTCAAGCTTGAATTCGTGCATTATAATCGGGCCCAATATGAGCGGCAACCATTCGTTGTAGGTTATATGTTGAATTTCAGCGATCACAATATGTCTAGCCTCCTGATAGATCTTCTCATCTGACCAATCTGGATTCAAGGACCAAAGATGTTTAGCAACTCTATTGTGTTCCCTGAGAAACATTGCATGGGTTGTAACCAAGCCAGTGAGTTCATTTACCCGATTGTCGCCAGCAACGAAGCAACGCATTCCCCTCATTATACCAGCCGTTGGTAGGATACAACCTTCGCCGATGCGCCCATCAAATGGTAAGAACTCTACTCCGTTTATCCGGGAACTCTTCAACAGGCCGCCCTGGAACTGGCGCAATCCAAGCGCTTGCTGCTGATCGTTCCCGTAAATCATTGAGCCATCGATGAAATGGGTTAGTTGGTTCAGTTGTTCGCGGGCACGCAAACGGCATCCAATGGGCGGTGATGGCGCATTTCGGACTAAATTCATGCAGCCAACATTGAACCTGGCATAGAATGGGTCGTTATCAGGTAAAAGTATTGAGATGCAAGCTGGATGCTTGAATCTTGGATCCGTCAAGAGTCTACGGTTGCAGCAGTCAATGCTAGTGCCTTGTGGAGTCAACATTGGAGTAGTTGCGGCGAGTGTTAGATCGTGATCGATGAACTGGCCCCATTGCATCAGCATAACTGTTGCCTTTGAGTCGCTCCTCTCAGACCATCTTATGGTGGCCAGGCTAACGGTTCGAGGGTTTGGCAGAACCTGCCCAGTGACGCCTGTTTTTCTTATCTCACTAACGCCATCCTCGTAATCTGGCGGCAGGATGCGAGTGTAGGGAGTGTTTGCTTTGCCCCAAGCTGTATGCTTCAGGTTGTTGCAACTTCCATCATATGTCCTGTATCGCTCAACAAGCGCATCACTTCGACAAACTGGATCTCCAGGACACCGGGAAGCTAAATCTGTTTGCGAGAAATCAATCTCAGGCAACCAAGATCTTCGTTTCGACTCTTTTTGGGCATCTTTCTCATCTTTACAATTGTCGTTCGTTACAACCGTCTCATCATCAGCTTTGCTCACCTTACTGCAACCCAAATTCTGCTCCTCACTTTCATCATCTCTACTTTTGGCTATTCTTGATGCAACAGCCAAAAAGTCGCCACCATCCTTGGCAAGCTTGCTCACCAGCTTAGTGTTCCTCAATTGGATGAACCTCTGATGGAGATCGCTTGGGGAGTCTTTCTTGAGTGCTAAGCCCTCGTCGATCGCGGATCGCTCGATCTCGTTTGATCTATCTGATTCAGAGTTGCCCTGAAACACCTCCGTTATGATACTTCTTAGCGCATCCAAAGCAATCAACGGCTTCAAGGTTGTTGGTTCTCGTTTTTGGTATGCTAGTTGGATCGGCGAAAACTGTTGCGGACCTTGAACCTGTTTATTGCGCTTTGGGCAACAAACGAGCGACAAACCTCCTGGACACTCGCGAGTATCCATCTCGTACTTGATTGAGGGTCCATGTCTATGATAGCATGCAGTTAAGGGTCTACAAACTCCCCTAAAACCATCCGAGGTTTGACAGTAGACTCTCTCGCGTTTCCTTGCCCACTGGCCGCCGCCACCACCACCACCACCCCTGGATCTGTGATGATGGTTGCTGAATTCGTACTCGTTCGTTGGCGGTGGCGGTGGGCTCTGCTGGCCCCTGTTGTAGTCGTCTGACAAATTCAAGGGCTCATCATCAGGCACTCCCCAGTGTTTTGGTCGTTTTAGGAGCGAGCTGGCAAACTTTGCCGCCCCACCCATAACAGCCTGTCCAGCTCTACAAAGAAAAGAGCTCAACTGACTACTCGAACATAACTCTTGTGGACTCTGGGACAGAGTTTGTTGTGTTAAAGTTAACACGATGGCTAAGAGTAGGATTGTAAACACTACTGGAGCTGAGAGTTGCTTTGCAAGTCTAGTGCTTGGTTGCATCTTGATTACGTTTGGGCTAGTGGGGGCTATGGTGGTCGGAGTTTCTATTGAATCACATTGTGTAGTAAAGTTATCTCGGCCATATGGTAACTAATATTCTAAAATCTTATCGCCCCTCCACTATGAACTATCAGGAATTGCGACTACTGATGGCGCTAGCTATGACTTGCGATGGCCACAATCAGTTTGAATGAGAGGCTCGTTTCCTTCTCCTTCAACCAAATTGAAGGTATAACAAAGCGAGCTATAACTGATGGTTGATCTTATAAGGTAAAAGAGGTGATTAATGGTTACCTCTCTCTCTCCGAGGTGAAATCGAGCTGAGGGTCTTGAACTTAGGCACAGGCAGCTTTTTAATCACGGAATTTCAACATTCAAGCAGCCACAAGTTAGAAGCCATCCTTACCGGCTCGAATCATCTTGTTTACTTTCCTTAGAGGCGATTGTCACATTAAAACTTCCAACCCCCAAACAGAGAGCGCTCGCATGAGGAATAGGAAATGATGTCGGGTTAATACGATATATCAAATGCCCTGATGCTCACCCTCTAGCCCAGCGCTAGCTACAACAACGACGACGACTAGGGCGACGCCATCATCTTGAATTCAAGTTTAGCCCCTCGAAACTCAACCGTCCGCCCTCTAACCCGGGCCGTCGACTTGCTCTGGTGACTCGAGTGTTGAGCGGTTTAGAAGAGCAGCCGGTTACCTGGATGCATAACCTGCACTCTCTCGAGCTGAGTGCGTGCAAAACTCTTACAGGCTCCAGCGGTTAATAAATAGGATCCAAATTTCAATCCCTTCCCGAGTTGGAGCCAAACGAATGGAGATGCTTTGGAACATTAAGATCATTCATCAAACCCATTTTTAAGGCTGGAAGGCGCTTGAGCGGGTGGGAGAAGAGAGAGAGAGGAAGAGGGGGGGGCGAGAGTGTGTGGCTTGAATAAGAGATTCGCCCTTCCTACCTGCTCAGGGTGGTGCACGTATATCGTTGAATCACACACCTGAACCCTCATGGTAGTGATGCTCTTAAAGCTTACGATTCCTCTAGCTCGAGAGACCGGCAACTAGATGCGACCGGACTGGTCCGGCTAGCTCGAGTTTGGAGCCCTTTTTGTGCGGTAATAATCTAATTAGCCAACCTCTCAAACTAGAACCTAGCACCGTCGTCTCCTCTCGATCAAATCAAGAGCTGAATTTGAAATTTATGCCTACTCGCCGACGGATGGGCGAGCGGAGGAATAGTTTACTTGTCAACAAACCACAGTAGACTTGTCGTTGAGCTCAGCCGAGTATCGCCCGTCAGATTGTTGGCTTGACGTTTGGTGGAGCGAGAAACAGGTGCGCATATTTGAGTAGGCCTTTCGCACTAGCCTAAACATTGTCCACAGCCCCTTACCTTTCAAAAGGTTGCAAAAGGTGAACACTCAACTCGGTTCTCTCCTTCGATTTCTCTCCAATCTGATGGCGCCGAAATCTAATTAACCTGGAAGCGGCTGCGCCAAGTTGGCAGCTGTGCTGGTTTAACTGGAGCAGTGAATGCGTTTTTGATGGCCTTTTGTGCCAACATTTGGCTAGGCTAACTTGGCATCGCTGCTCCACTGAATTGCTGCAGTGCTAAACTTAGACTATAGCACTACAAGCTCAAACTAATGCCAATCAGTACTATTAGTTGGCCGTCTGGCAAGTTCCGGTTCGTATTCGATACTCGCTGATTGGACCAGGAGCGGTAGTGGCAGTGGCGGCGCCAGCGGTGGCCAATTTGCATAATGATATCTCGTTTCAACGGCGTCAATGTGATAGAGAGCAATCAAGTGCCGCAGCTGATCGCGGCTTGCAACCAGCAACTGTATTTGCAACTCCATCGAGCGACTCTATCCGCCCAGTTTAACTGGCTGCCATATTGTCTACCTAACCAAATGTCCGAGCCCGAGCCCGTCGCTCGCTTATGATGCAAGACAATTGGCCTCGGATTCAGTTTGCCCAACTCTAGCGCACAATTACGTCCATCAAGCCAACGATGGCAACGACAGACAGACACGGAACTAGTTTGGTTTGCATCTAGACTGTTTGTCGGCTCGCCGCTCCCCCTTTCAGCTCCAATTTCTGGCTGGAACCGGCGAGGTTATTTATTGTTGGGAGTGTAGCAAATTGGGGCCCTTTCGCGACCCAAACTCTCACCTTGCTCGCGTTGCTTACTCAACGCGACCGAGGCCAGCCAGTGGGAAACTTAATTTCCGCTTGCTGACTAGATGGGCGCACAAGCACCACCAGAGCCCTTGAATCCCTCAAAATACTTCCATTCAAGTGGGGGGCACCATTAGCATAATCAGGGCAAACAACAATGGCCGACTGATGAGCGCGCTCGGTTGCGTTAAGTTGAGCAGTCCGATTAGGATGTGTGGAAAGTCAACTTGCACATTGTTCTCAGGGGCTCTCGAGTGTCTTGAAGGAGGGAGAGAGAGACAGTTGAGGGGACAAAGGCAAGCATCTCTTGCTCGTTGACTCCGCCAACCATCGGCACGATCTGGATGCGAAGGAGGCGGACGAGGTTTTTATGGGTGAGTTCATTGTTGGAGCTGACATTGGAAATGGGCAAACTTGTCTTGTCGCCTCCCCTTGAAAGCAGCCCCAAAAGGGAGCCGCCTCCAAGCGTCAACTTGCCATTGGCAGCTTTGAGTGATGCAAGGTGTCGGCGATGGCGGCTATCAGCCGGGCTCAGCGGATCAGCGAGCCGCGAGGGGCGACCAGTCGTTTGCTTGAGGCGACTGCGGCTGGCGGCCATTCAAATGGAGGAGCCGCCAACTTGATTGGGCGGCCTCAAGTTGAGCGGCGCTTGCTTGGAACCCCAATGGCGCTAGCCCGATTGATGGGAGCCGCTCAAATCGATATCGGCGCCAATCTCAACTCTATTTGGCCCGGCATTCAACTCGACGGGCGTCAACTGAGCAACATTACGCTCGCTAACTCGAGCGCTCGTGCAGATTGGCGGACGAACGAGAGGATATGAGTTGCGCCCCATAAGTGAGTAGTCATAAATGGGTTCTAACCTAAACACGGACAGGATTTCACCAAGGCAGATGAGTTAGCTTCCTCTGGGGCCAATTCAGCGTTGCAGTTAACTCGCCTTTGCCAATCCGTTTTCACGTGCTTAGAGGAGGGACAGAGAGGCCTTGACCAGCTTGCTCGGCCAAGCGTTGGCTGGCCGCCTTGATGAATTGTCGGCGTGATTCAATCCGCCTCGATGGAGTTGGTTTGATCGTGGCCGCTTCATCGCACCGATCGAGCCCACACACCGGCGAGCCAGCCTGAGGCCGCGCGAGAGTGGCCACCTTTGGCCGACTAGGGGCGAGCGCATTGATGACATTGGTTTGAGGCCAAACTTGGACGGGTTTGTTTGTGTTTGGATATTTGGCTGCGTCTGTTAGCTTGTTTGAATGACAAAGTGGTTTTTACTTCTACTGTAATGGCAACGAGTAACACGGAAACGAGTTGAATTACCACACAGCCGTTGGAGCCAGCTAGAGTTTGATCCAAACGAAGGGAGCTCTAGGCTCTAGTTGGGATGCGAACCTGGCGCTTCGCTAGAGTGTAGCGCGGGCGCAAACTAAACATAAAATCGCGCCCACTGGCGATGGAAGATTTCTCTCGCTTTGAGTTTGCAAACTCCAGGGACACAATCGAGAGAAAGTTGCCTACCGATCGTGATTACCGGCGACCGCGAGGCAGTTTGGGCTGGAGGGGTAGGCAACAAACCCTCGGACCGGGTCGCGTCTATGACTGCGCTATAGGCGGACCACGCGATACCACCGACCGGTCGCTCGCTCGCGCAAGCCCCATGCGCGGCCCCACGTTTGGAGTGCTGGTGGAGCCGCCCAGCTTGGTCGGCGCTCGCCACTGCAATGGCCCAACGAGGCAAGCGGCTCTGGCTCAACCGCGAGCGCCAACTTGGGCCAGCTGGCTCGGAGCCCACGTATTGTTGTTGTTGTTGTTATCGTCGCCGTTGCTACTACTTGCGCCGCCCTCAGCGTTGGCGGCGGCGCAATTGCTGCCAGTCGTTGGGCATGGAAACGGAGACAGTTACTTGGGTAGAAGGATAGAGGAGGGGTTTCGCTTTTTAGTGTTGATTTTTAGGGCTCCGACGTGAAACTAGTTTGAGTTCAAGTTTTCGCCCCGCTCGCCATCACTATTTCAGGTTTAAACGGGAGCACAGATGATTCTGATGGCGGCCATTGTTTGGCCATGATGGATGGGAGCTAAGCTCGAATTGAGTTCCAATGGGCCAGTTTGGATCCAATCTCGCTGCTCGTCCAGCATCTGGGTCAAGTTCCAGGCCAAGACTAGAGAGGCTAAGTGCGTTGAGAGCGAGGAGTGCTGGACGTCGTGGATTTTATCGCGCAAAAGCTGCTAGCCCGGCCAAGAGATGGCAAGTTTGTTCAGGTGAGTGAAAGTGATCGGCTAATTGAAGCAAGTTGACCTGATTGCAAGCAAATTTGTCCAATCGCATGGAAACGATCGAGACTCAAGCGCCGCTTTTGTCGGCAACGAAAGCAAGAGCGACCACACTGACCAAACAAGCGCCCAATAGTGATAGTGAAGAGAGTTGTGAGGAGGCTAGCTTGGCTGGAAAAAGGGGCCCAATGTCAATCCAAAGCTTAAGCTCAGCGCCAAGAGTGAATAGGACAAGCAAAAACTCGGCCGAGGAGCAGGAGGAGGACGAGGAAGGGGATCGCTCATCGACGACGGGCGAGCGGCCGGCCGCTTGGACAAAGAGGGTCCAACCTAATGGTAAGGTGAAGGCGAGAGTTAGACTTGAGACAGCTTCAAGGGCAATATTTCTGTTGCGTCGAGCTGCAACACAGTTAGTTGGCGGCCGAATTACTGGCAACAGCCCAAACGGTTCCACTGCAAATGGAGGAACCCTGGCGCGCCAAAACACCACCGATTCCTGCCAATCTCAAGCCTCAGCTGGCCAAGCTTCGTTTGCCAACTCGAACGAAACAATTCCACAATTTCTAGTGCCCAAATTGAACACCCTCAAGTTGCCAATAGTTTGCCTGATCAAATCGTTCGATGGCGAGCTTATGCGCGAGGTGTTTGTCCACAGATATGAGCTTGGCCAATATCTAATCGAAAGTTTAAAGGTTTCGCTTGGGATCGACGATAGCAAATACCTTGGCCTTAGAATGGCAAAAAGTCTCGAGGAGCAAGAGGATCTAAGGAATCCTTGGCTCGATTTGAACGAGTCGGTTTGTAAGCAAATAAAGAGCTACAGCAATTCAACGCAAGCGGCTACAATCGGCTCAACAAGATCCATCGATTTCTACCTCAGAATCAAGTTCTATCCACCAAATTTGGCCAGAGTTCAGGATCCGTTCCTAAGAAATTACCTCTGGTTGCAGCTCAGACGCGACCTACGACTTGGAAAGTTGACCAGCTCCATGAACAACCTAACCCTCCTCATGGCCTGCGTTCTCCAGCACGAACTCGGCGATTTCAAGCAAAATTTAATCGAACGAATACCAGAACTTAATATCCTACCAAATCAGGATCTCATAGAGGAGCAGGCGATAATTATGTGGCGCAAGAGGTTGTCTGGTACAATCAAGCATCAGGCGCAGATGCAATTCCTTAGGGCCGCTGTGATACTTGAGACCTATGGGTTTGATTATTATCCAGTTAGAGATCATCAGCGGCAACGAGCTTACCTGCTCGGTTTCAACTATGCCGGAATTAAGACAATTAGAAATGGACGCATCGTGCACCATTTTCGCTGGCATAGCTTGAGCAAAATCTCCTACGAGAGGAGGATGATTATATTCCACATTTATCCAACAGAAAATTCTAAGGTTAGTTTTAGAGGAAGAGAGACATGAAAGCTTTTGATTGATTTAGCAAGCATTGATTGGACTAATCGAGCAATTGTTGTAGAAACAGAGGAAACAGATCATAGGCTTCAAATGTCTCTCGAACGAGGATTGCCAAAATCTGTACATACGCTTGCTCGAGCAAAAGTACTTTTTTACGTAAGCCGCCAACAACTCTCTCGCCTCCACCTGCTCTTGTGCCATAAATCTAACAAAATGTCCAACTCTCATAAACGAATACCTGCAGTGTTGATTTAGCCTATTTTGATAAGTCAGTGCGCCGACCGTCCTGCCTGTACAACTCCTTCAGCGCAACGGACGATTGGATGGCCGGCGTAGACAGACCGACCGAGTCCGAGAATCATGGCCACCAACTTCACTGGGATCCAGCGAGCTCGTTTGATTCTCGAACAAACTCCAGAGTTTCCGAGTCTGATCAGCCTTGCAACAATTTAAGACTTGCTGGCCACTTTGATGAGATAGCCAGCGGTTGCAGCGATTCAAGTGTCAATTGTACAAACATGGAGCTTACGCTAGATGGATCAAAGCGACCATTTCATTGCTCTAATGGAACGCCCGAACTTTGTCCTACTCAGGAAAGCCTTGACAACTGTAACCAGAGCGCTTTTGTTTGCAGTAGACCTGCGGCAGCCCGTAAAGACGAGACTGTAGACGGCATCTCAAGGTCACAGCGTCCAAGCTCCACACATAGGCTGCAGAGACAGCAGTCAATGGTGCCCACTAGGGACGACAGCCTCGATCAATTGGACACACAAGAGGCCATGCCTTGTGTAGAGCTCGATCTAAATGGATCCTGGAACAAATTGTTATCCTGCCAGACTAGACTTGGTGAACACATATTGCCCCTCATTGGCCCCCACGACTACAGAAGGGTGGGCCAAAATGGATTCAGTCTCTTCGTTTGCTCCGCCCTCAAATTTTGTGCCCTAATTTTCGTGGCTAACTTCCTTCTCCGCCTAACGGACGGCGTGTCGAATTCTATCATCGACCTATTGACCATCGAAAGCCAGACTGGGGCGGCCAAGGATGAGCTGATTGTCGAGAACCAATAAATGGCGACCTAATGCAAGTAACCTCAAGTCTAGTTTAGATTTAATAAAACCCAACCGAACGGCCATTCCAAAGTGACAAAACTTGCTCGCGATGGCTCATGTTAACCTTGACAAGGCTCTTTAACATCTTTCTAGAGGTCTGTACCTCGCCCATGAACCAGTTAAGGGGCCGCATGATTTGAGAAATCACGATAAATAACCAGAGTAACCAAGTGAACTACCAAGTGAGCCAAAAACAGATAACCAAGTGCTTATCCATTTATGGCTCCGGTCATGTTCTGAGGTTCAGCCTTTAATCGAATCACAAAAAGAATAACAACCTTGATAGAGGTTTCACAATGCTAGCCCCTCGTTCGGATGATGAAATCGGCGGTCAGTTGGTGCGATGCTTTGTTTGCCTCTCATTTCGCAACATTATTCAGGGACAACTTGTCGAGTTGCATTGGCTCCAATTCAGTTTGGTAGCTCGAATTATATTGAATGCTTTCCAAGAAGGCAAGCTTGTCGTTTGGTTCCGGCCTATAAGTGGCCAGTCGTTCCGAGTAAAAGTATTCGAGCACCCTGGTTGCAACCATTAGAGTAACTTGGCGGATTTTAGACAATCTCGGGTAGATGAGTCCTACTGAAGCATCGTCGGCGCTCAATTGATCGCTAAGAGCTCTGGCTGCAACCAGAAAGGTTTCCTCGGGTATAGTGTGTACGTGGGCGGCTATTGCGGCAAGTCCAACGCCTGGAAATATGTAAGCATTGTTGCCCTGACCAGTAACGTACGTTTTGCCGCCAAAAGAGACTGGCTCAAAGGGCGAGCCCGATGCAAAGACGCACCTGCCCTCTGTCCACCTGTAGGCCTGGTCTGCCGTGCACTCGGCCTTCGAAGTTGGATTGCTGAGCGCAAAGATGATTGGGCGCTCGTTGAATTGGGCCATCTTCCTGCAGATAGACTCGGTGAAGGCGCCACCCTGCGCTGAGGCTCCGATTATGGCAAGCGGCTTTGCGTAAGAAATTATGTCCTCTAGATCCTTTGTTTGGGGTGCATCGCGGGCAAAGGCGCGCTTGTGGTCGTTCAAATCAGTGCGAGAGCTTACAATTAGTCCCTTTGAGTCAACGAGCCAAATGCGAGCTTGAGCTTCATCGCTCGAGGCGCCCAACTCTCTCATGGCCATCATAAGCAGGTTTGCCGTGCCCAAATTGGCCTCGCCAGCTCCATAGAAGAGGAAGGAGCAATCTGTTAGTTTGCGTTCAATCAACTTTGCGGCCGAGATCAAGCCGCTCAAGCAGACTGAGGCCGTTCCTTGGATATCATCGTTAAAGGTGCAATAGTGGTTTCGATAGCGTTGAAGCAGCGAGAAGGCGGTCGAGTTTGCGAAATCCTCGAATTGAATCAGAGTTGAGCGGCCCCATCGGGTCACAACTGATTTCATGAACTCCTCAATGAGACTCTCGTACAATTGGCCGCGCAATCTATTTTGGCGCAAACCAATATAAAAGGGATCCTCAAGTAAAGCTTGATTGTTTGTTCCAACATCTATGGTTACTGGCAGCACATTCTGGGGCGGGATGCCCGCCAAAGCTGTGTAAAGCGATAATTTTCCAATACTGATTCCCATCCCATTTGCGCCGAGATCGCCCAAGCCAAGGATTCGCTCGCCATCAGTAACCACAATCACTCTAACATCCTTTTCGGGCCAATTCGCCAACAGCGAGCCGACTTGACCTGCGTCTTTGGCCGTCACAAAGAGGCCCCTAGGTCGCATGTAGATGTGGCTAAACTTTTGACAGGCCAAACCAACTGTTGGCGTGTAAACGATAGGCATAAGCTTTTCAACGTTCTGTTCGAGCGCCGCATAGAAGAGGCGCTCGTTGAAGTCCTTCAAGTTTCTCAAATATAAATACTTGTTAAGCTCGCCCTCGCAGGATTCAATGAAATTCATCACCCCTCTCACCTGGAGCCCCTGGTCTTGGACGGCGCCAGGCAAGAGTCCGGCTATTCGGAGTCGTTTGCGCTCGAGCTCGCTAAAGGCAAGCCCGCGCTGGCGACTTGCAGACAGGTCGCCGAAACACATGGAGGACATTTGCGCTCTTGGGTAGTCTCTCGCTTGGTACACTATTTGGCTGGATCTCTTCTTGGTTACACGGTGATTTGTTGGTCCTTGTAACTTTTTGGAATTGACGGAGGGCAAGTTGAGTGGGTAAGTTGGGCCCGTTGAGCTTGTTGAGGAGCTTTTAGACGAGTACTGTGAGGTTGAGGATGAGGAAATGGAACGGGATTCAGTGTTTGTGGGCAAGTCAGCAATATTATGCAAGGAGGCGGTCGCCTGATACTCGAATGAACTCGCTAGCTGCTCTTGCCTGCACCTGTACCCACTTTGTTGGCACCGAAAGCCCTTGGAACTAGCCAACAAAGTCTCTCTCGACATTTGTCTGGAGGCCAAACTGGGCAGGGCTGCTGCGGTGGGCGCCATGAAGGCTGTCGCATTTGCGCTTTGGGCCTGAAACTTGTTCCATAATCTTGGAGCCTTCGCTTTACTGTTATATGCGCGCTTGTTCCTCGATCTAGCTTGGTGGTTTGTGGCGCCTTGAGCGCTCGTATAGCCGCTGTATGCTAAAGGTTGGGGCTTGCATTGGCGCACGTTAGCGAGCCTCTCCTCGTTTCGCAACTCAAGCTCAAGCAAGTGGAGCTGGTGATGGCGCTTGTGCTGGTTGCGCGGCTCTTCGTTGCCAAGCGAAGCCGTGCAGTCCGAGATTGCGTGATCTGAGGCAGCCCGATGTGTCTTGGCAGCAAACACGAACGCGTCTCCATTGCCAGCGTCATCCAGCTCGCCCATCACGAGGCCGTCGTGGAACATTAGAGCGGGCGTGAGGTTTCCATTTGCGCTCGCCTGTCTTGCTTGCTTTAGGAGTTGTTTTCTCTGCCTCTTGTTGGCCTCTATGGCCATTTTGATCGAGTCTTGCTCCAGACGACGCCCTTGATCAACCATCCGCTCGCGTTCCCTCTCTCGTTTGCTCTGCGACGAGCCCATCCCTTGCCAATTGGACTCGAACGCAACCAGCTAAATATTTGTCCCGCCGGCCAAACTGGACCGCCGAATCCTGTGGAGGCGCAACTCCTTTAAACTTGGTCCAAATACTTTGCGGCAGTGGGACAAAATGGTGGCCGATTAAAAATGGGTTGAAAGTGCGAATGGGAGACCACAAGGAGAGGGTCTTGCCTAAGCCGGCACTGCGCGTTCACCAATCCCGGCAACCAGAGACCAGATGGCTCAGGCGGCGCGAGCCCTCCTCTCACCTGAGCAATCTCGTTGCCTTGTTTACCTAGCGCGCCGGTTGGCGCTATACTGCCGCCGCCGCCGCCGCTGCCTCTCGACAAAGAGGCGGCCGCTCGGGCATGACGCGCCCGCAACCAGCCAGCCAGCCATCCAGTCGCCAGCCAAGCAGCCCGCGCCAGCTCCCGTCCACCGGCCGCCAGCACGCCCGCTCGCTCGCTCGCTCGTGTTTCCGCCAACTTGTCAGGTGCACCAGCGCGCGCACTCTTTGAACACTTGTTGTCGTCGTTGTCTTGGTTGCTGTTGGCGCTGTAGCCGCTGCTATTATGATTGGCGCTCGCTTGTTGCAAATTTGCCTGCCACTCGAGCCCTTGAACGCTCAGGGGATATCTTACAAGTCTCTCAACATGATAGCTCGCTCTCCTTTTGCGCGAGCCGAGCGCCTGCAAGAGGCAAAAGGGGTAATGATAGTACGATCAAGCGGCGAGATCAGCGGCGAGACTAACCAAACACAACGGCTCGGCTCGGCTAACAACAATGGCAAGCAAAGCTCAAGCTTACCGCACAATTACCGCACCTAGTCATCCCGTTAAAATGATTCGCCAGCAACAAGGTAAGCTGAGCTAAGCTTAGCCGAACCGGCTGACTGGCTGCACTAGCTGCACTAGCTGAATCGACCAGCGACACCAATTGGGTGGCCGAGCGCAATTTCAATGGCGGGAGGAAGTTGACTCTATCTCCTCGCTCTCTACTAAATTAGAATGGAAGCCAGAAGTAAGCCGAGAGGCTGCAGCTGGCTGAACAGCGCAGCAACAACAACAACAAGTTTCATCTATTGTGCCTTACCTGTTCCCCTGATACATACTCACACACACACATGGTGCACTCTCGTTTTTCCACATTCAGGCTGCTTGCACAAGATTGGCTTTAATTCATTTGAAATCAGACCACTAACGCTTTCGGGCGCTGCAAGTTGCGCTAAGGGGCAGATCTGGAGTCCGAGGGCAACACGAGCGGCGGCTCATCTTCGCTTAGGTCGAGAGAGGAAGTGTCTTGGCGTTAAGGTAAAATTTTAACGCTTGTTTGAGGCGACTCGACACCGTCGGCCGAGTGTAATCATTGAAGAGGCGCTCGAGGTTCATGGAAGTCTGGTTTGTGGTTGCCAGGCCAGAGGTCAGCACGCTCACTTGCGACTTGTATGGCGCCGAGCTCAGATAGGTGACGTCCGAAACCTCCAATGGGCAACCAGAGGGCGAGTTTAGCTTGTAATTGGCGTTTTGTTGCAACGTAATCTCATAGCTCATCTTTGGCACAATCAATCGCGCTTGGCCATATGTCCAGTCAGTTGGCTGACTGAAGCGCAACTCCTTTGGCAAATTGTACACCAAATCGAGATTGTGCTCGATGGGGCCGAGTATGAGGCCAAACACGTAGGTGTAACGCGCTCGAGTTGTGTCCAGCTCGCATCTATCCGGGTGTCTTCGCAATAGTTTCATCTGAATCCCCTCCGCAGGCTCGCTGCGGTTTGTGCCATAGCCGCTCGGCTGGCCAGGCCTGAACCAGCTGGCCTCGAGCTCAAACAGCGGCCGTCCATCGGTGCCGAGGATTTGGCCACCAGCGCCGGACATAACAATATTGCCAAGTGACTCTTTCTGCACATCAATCAGCTCATCCTTGTCCAGGTCGTTGAACCAAATTGAATTGAAACTATTGATTGTATTCAGTTCGTGGGCCAGCGCTTGTTTTGCTAAAACTATCGATTGACGCGAACACCTTTGAAAGGTTTTACCTTGCTCATTAAAATCGACTCCAGCATCATAGCTTTGCTGACTCTCTCCAATCTCCTGCTGCTTTTGTTCACTTCCATTGCCAGTTTTGGTCTTCTCCTCCAATCGATGTGTGGCCCCATAGATGTTGCAGTAAATAGGCCGCCCGATTGCAACAACAAGGCACAACAATAAAAGCAATTTCATGTTTATCCCTCTGACTCGCTAGCCAGTTTTAATTTGCAACGACGCTTTGGGTTGATCAGGTTGCAAAGGGTGGGGCTCATTCTGGTTGTGGTCGGCCAGCCAGCAAGTGTTAAGTCTCCTAAAATATAAACAAACTGAGGGATAGAAGAGCAGAGTCAGCAAATCTTTCTGAGCCTCTCGTCGCGCAAGGCTCGCGATTTAGCCCTAGCCAGTGATGTTGGGCAACTCGAATCAACAAGGAACCATTCTCCTAGTAACTGCCATCATTATTACGCTAGTCTCAGGGCTCATTCTCGAGCCAAGAGATCGAGCTTGGTATCCGAGGGCTCTGATCGAAGGGGACGATGCGCGCCACTTGCGAACAGGGGGCGCTCTCGGCCGAGACGAGTGGCGAGACGGGATGTCGGTTGGATTCAGGGCGCCAGCTCGATTTTACACCTCGAATTGGAGAGATAAGGCGATTGATGGGAGCCAGCAGCATCAGAAGAGGCGGATGGATCGCCAGCTCGCTTACATTGTGTCGCCTCTCAGCAACCAGATCCTGGAGGTGGGAGAAAGCCTGGGGCCAAACCGCGGGCGCTCCATTGATCTGTTCGCCGGCTACAGGGAGGAGCCAGTGCTTTCGGGTGGCCCCTTGAACGAGTGCCTCACGTTGAGGTCCTCGGTTCAGCTGGCAAAGGATGATGTTGACAAGGAGAGTGGCCAAATTAAGCGCAGTTGTAAGGGAACTGTGCAGGTAAACCGATGCGAGGGTTCCTGCAGCTCAAGCGTGCAACCCTCAGTTAGATCGCACGTTGGATTGAAGAAGGTGAGTGAGACTCTTCATCAGCTTGAAAAACTCTAAATTCATTTAGATTTGTCATAACAAGCTCGCTCTCGAAAACCAAAACAGGACTGCTTCTGCTGCAACGAGGGCTCGTTCAAGCGAGTTCAGGTTCGTTTAAGCGAGTGCTACTCGCCGATTGACAATCGACGCATCTCAAGCTCAGAAAACGAGCTCGCAAGCTTCATGGACATTTGGGTGGACGAGCCAACTGAGTGCAGTTGTCGTCGTTGCGATAGTATTGTTTGAGTAAAGAATCAGTTCAGCCATCTCTTGCCGATTGAACGCCTCGTCTACGACGGAAACCGCTCGCTGTTTGACGACTGAGCTGGGAAACTTTGCGCCGTCTCGGCTTTTTAAATGGGGTTTTCAGGTTGTCGGGTGAAGCGTCTGCGATTGTCGCCACCAGCTAGAAGCCGATGATGGGTGTCCTTGATAGGGCAGCGGACGATTTTGTTCGCCAGAAATGGTCAACAATCTTCAAGCGGGCAGCCCTTGTTTGTGGCTATTAGAGTTGCGAGGTAAGTGCGAGGTGATCTACTGAGGTTCCCACGCTTGAGTTCCAATGTGAGCAGTGGCCAAGAAATCGGCGCCACTGATTTGAGGCGACGTCGGAAGCGAGAAAGAGAGAGAGAGAGAGGTTGCACAACTCAGACGCAATCTGCCGATAAGTCAACAGATTGTCAGCCACTTAGCCGAGATGACCCACAAAGGTGACAAACGAAGTCAGCGAGGGTGCGAGCGGTTTGGTTGGACTCTCTGTCTTGATTTGAACCCTAAACTGGAGTTTATCCGCCTGCTCTCTCTCCCCATCCAAGTTGCGGCAAACATGAGCTTGTGCGTCTTGTTGAGCATGTAGACGGCTCGCAGGCAAGATAGTCGACGATTGTTACCGTGCGGCCGTATGTGGCCCGATCACGGGGTTGCTTATGTACAAGCGTCTCCAGGCGATAGCATCAGCTTAGGCCGTTAATTGAATGGAGCCTCTGCAAGGTGGTGCACTTGGCCAAGCCTCTCGAGTTTGGCTAGATTTGAGAGTGAGTGTGGAGTTGGGGCGGGGGGAGGACATTTGATGTGGCCAAGTTTGGAATGGATGCTTGTTATTATTGTGCAACTCGCTCATCTTTGTCGCTTTTGGATTGAGCTGAAAGTTTCAGCTCAGAGGAGGGCTCGGCCGAAACTTCCTTGGAATGGGGTTATAATTGCGTTGACAAGAAATGCGAAGTCTAGGTGGTGGCAAATTGGAGTCACCTGCGCAGGCGACAGAAGCGACCAAATCGCTGTGGTGGCCGCCGGCAAATGTTGTCCTGTCTAGAGCTACGCAAGCGCAACAGCCTCCACTACTCTTACATCTAAACTCTCCAGGCCAACTAGGGCCACCGGCTCTCGCTTTAATCTGGCCACCGAGACATTGATCGCAACAGGTGAATGTGCCCACTGACAGTGAGTTGCCTTGATTAAGTTCCAATTGGCTAACGCGATAGTCGGCTCGGCGGTTTTGAGTCTCAAGAGGTGGAGCAGGTGGAAGAGCGAGAGAGAGAGAGAGAGTTGATGGGTTCCAAAGCTGCTGCCGCATCAAACTTGATCTAGCCGAGGTTTTAAACTCACAAAAACTGGACCATAATTTGAATACCAAGCGAGCAATCAAGCTCACCTGCATAGAGTCCGCGCGTGGGCTGTTTATTTTGCGGAAGGTGACAGGAGCCCGGCGAGCTCAACTGTGGGAGCTTAATTGATTAGATCGACAGCTACAGTAACAGCTCGCAGATTGGGACTGAGGCAGAGCGAGTGGGTATTCAGAAATCGATGAAGCATCACTTCCTGACCCGAGCGAGCATCGTGAGATTTACACTAATGATTGTTCACTAGCCACAAGTCTAGACTAGATAAGCCTGCCACTGTTTCACCTGAGGATACCTGATTTGCGAGCAATGCCAACAAGGAGTGCTAAACGACTACATTTGATGACCGGTTGGAATGGATTGAAGCCATCGACTGGAGCAGCGAGTTCGAGCTGATCGAGGAAGTCTAGATTGGAGGGAAAGTGAGGGAAAGTTGCCGCTAGGATGGCGCCAAGAAGTTTTCGTTCTGGGAGCAAATGTGCCGATGGAGAGGCATGCGATCGTCAATCATCAGAAAGCAATAAAGAGGATCAGGAGCTCGAGAAGTGTTCGAGAGTTCAGATATGCAGCTTAAGCTTTCGAGAAATGACTAAACAGAGACTTGAGCTCAATCGCCGCCGACAAACAGATTCGGGTGGCAGGGAAAAGAAGCTGTCAACCATGGGCCCCATCGGTTGGCCAAGCGCGTGTTACCTAACGTTGTTCCGTGCCCAAATAATTCTATTGGTCATACTCGGAGTTGAACAAAGCGAGGCAAATCAGGCCAGGTTTGCAAACAGACAGCAGCTCGAGTTTGCAATCCAAGCTCTGGCCAACCAACAACCCACCGACCGATCGGCGCTGAGGACTGCGGGCAGCCAAAAGCCGATTTTAAAACACCAAGTTAATAGCAATATTCTACACGATCTCGAGCAGCAGTACGGACAGGATGCAAACAGGATCCTAGCAATGTCCGCAACCTCGCCCATTTCAACAAAGCAAAGCGATCCAAGCGCGACCCAAAGGGCGTCAATTGAACCGAAGAAGCAGCAAGCAGAAAGTTCAAGATCCAACGAGATGCCGGCCATGAAGCTCCGGGGTCAGCCCAAATCAGAGTCTCTCTCAAGCCGGCGCAAGGAAGAATCAGGTCGCTCGTTGGAGGCGAGAAATCGCGACAAAAAGTCCGGTGAGACTAGCCAGCACGAGCAAACAGAACGTGAAACTGAACAAAACTCAGACGATTCAATTGGATTTGAGGTGAACCCAAACGCAAGACTATCAAACAAAGTTAGTCTCACGCGAGAGGTTCCCTTAAACTTTCATCAGACGAACGAAAGGTATCCTGAGCAAGACGTTAGTTGGCTGGGCGAGAATTTTCCGCGTCACTTTGGTGAAAGTCCCCCAATCAGGTCGAGACAAGAACACTACCTACCGAGGACTGCGGATCACCCAAATGAGCCAAATCGGGCCGATTTTGCTGACGTGCCAACCTTGAAAGGCCACTCGCCCAATATAAAGGTTGTTTTCAACAATAATCCCCAGTTTATCATTGGAAAGGAGCCAGAAAACCTCTTGCAAAGGAAGACTCGCCAACCTGGTTCTAATATATACAATGAAGACTATAATTCAGACGAGTCGAGTTTAAGTGAGAGCAGAATCATGGCCTCAAAGACAATCCCACCAGATCAGCAAGTTTCAGATGAGCTCCCTTGTACAAAGGACAAGACCTCTCAATCTAAGAGCTTCCACGCGCCAAACATCGAGCACATCAATTTGACCAACCAGGACCATCAGAACTCTTTCTCCTCGCCCAGTCCGTTGCAACAACAACAACAACAGCAACAACAAGAGCAGGAAAAGGTTTCGCCACCCCCGAGTTCGCCGCCTCCACCACCTGAGCCTCAGGTGAAAGTTGCCGACACTCCAGCATCAATACCCAAGGCTGTTGTAGCACAGCAGGATGTTGGCCAAATACCCGAGCAGGCGTTCAAGGGTCAGCAACTCGATGAACAGGTGATCGTGCCGCTGGAGCAAATGGTCAAGAGCGGAATCAGGCCTCCTTTGCGCATGGTTATAAGTATGCGAAACAAGAATGGTGATGTCATGAGGATGCCGATCAATCTGCATGGCTCCATTAGGACCAAACAACCACTGCCAACCCTCGAGCTTGGACCTCAGATGCAAATTCAGTTCGAGACACCCGAAATTTCGTCAAAAAAGCAGCAACAGATAGATGAGAGCACGCCACTAGGTGGCGACTTCTTCGATCCGAGCATCGTCAAGCCTTTCCGAACTAAGTCGAAAGTGCACGAGAAGACGAACATTAACGAGCAAGCACAAATCCAACTTCCAGTTCAAGAGGCCAAAATCGATAGGCCTCCCGTCCCTGAGGTTGTGGTGCCCACGAAGCAGGTGGATCATCCGCTCGAGGGGAAGGAGCGCGTAGAGCAGCAGCAGGCAGAGGTTCCACAGACAAAGGAAAAAGTCCAAGCGGTAAGCCGGGTTAGGATGGAGACGAAAGAGGTGCCAGTTGAGCGGTCTGACTGTGCTGAAAAGCAGTCAAAGGTTGCTGTGATTGGACAAAATCCCGATGGAGATCTCCAGCAACAGATTAAAGTTGCGCCAACGGTAATGGGAGCTTCGCATCTTGTGCCTCAGAACCCAACAAAATTCGACAACAAGACTCTGGCAATGATGTTCGCTCAGTTGCACGAGGCTTTCAATCAGCAGGTGACCGGACAACATGCGGCGACGACCTCACAGGAGAAGGGGCCGCCAGCAGCTCTTGCCCGAGAACCACAACCGCACCTACAACCACCAATACAACAGCAACAGCAGCAGCGGCAATCACAGCAACAGCATCAGGATGACCAAGAGGATCTCATGGTTGCTATGTTAGCAGCAAACATGACTGAGCATGGCGCCGGACAATCAGGACGACAGATGTCAATGACAGTGATACGGCCGCCCAAAGGAACGACACTGCAAGAGGCAATCAGGATCCACGCGAAGCAGTCGCCGGATCCAACCAGGACGGTGGCCATTTTGCAGTCCATTAAACCCAGCCGAGTTGGTTCGAGCGATGTTGGCCCAGCTGCACCAAAAGCGGCGCCAGATTTCGCGCACCGGCCAGAGTCTCAGCCAATTGGAGTCGATGTCCACCCTAGGAGGCCCGAGGGTTCCGCCGCAATGCAACCGCCAGCCGATGGCCCCAATGAGCCAGATACGGACGGATTCTCTTCGGGTTCCGACATAAGCTTGGATTTACGCCAGCAGCGAACAGCTTTCACTGAATTGCGAGCGAGCCCACTGTTCAGATTCAAGAGATTTGCAAGCCAAAACAGTGTTGCTGGACTCCTGGAAGCCTCAGATAAGCTCACTTTGCAAGCCAAGACCCGAGACAAGCTGAACCAGCTAGCCTTCCAGCAGAGAGCTAGAAAGATGGCCGAGAAGGACGGCCTTAAGCTGGAGAGTGATGGAAACAGGAGCAACAAGAGTTTGAGTGAGAGGGATGCCAAGAAGGAGGCTGGAGTCGTTGTCAAGAGGCAGAGGGCAGTGGACAAGAAGTTTGGAGAGCTAGCTCAGGTGAGGGGGAGTGGTGACTCTATTTTGGCTGCAGCCTCAGAGAGCTCGCAGCTGAACGAGGTGCCAGACGACGATGAGCCAGAGGAGGAGAGCGATGGGCCTGACAACGAGGAGGCCTCTTCGGCGCCAATGGGAAGCGAGAGCGACGCTGAAGACGAGAGCAACGATATGGGAGACGAAGCGGACGATTCCTCTGGTTTTGATTCCGACGACGAGCCCTACAATCAGGGCGCCTCGAGTGAACGCGACTACAACAGTCCCTCCTTCGAGATCCCGCAAATAGACATCAATCCAGACACACTGAAGCAGCGAGGTTGCAAGACGGTGCTGCGAGAGGTGCAGGAGATTCCGATGAACGGTCTTGGAGTGTTGCAGGCCAACGGACAGGCTGGCTCCGGCTACGAGCCAGCCGGAGCCTCGGGCGGCCAGGCGGCGGGCGTCAGAGTGAAGCGCCAGGCTGACAACAGCAACCTCATAAACAGCCGAAAGGTGACCAGCATCGTCATGACCAAAGAGTGCCACTTTCCAAACGACAGCAGCCAGCGGGAGGGGCTCCAACAGGGCGCGATCAGCAAGCTGAACCAGCAACAGGTTGTGCCCCAAGTGACTCTCGAGTCGGCAACGCAAGCAATCGGCAAGGTGGCCCCCTATCGACCCCAAGAGCTGGTTCACGCCAAGAGCCAATTCGCCCCTCCGAACGAGTTCGAGCAAGTGAACACGAAGCCTGTGATAACTTACTTCAATCCAAGCCAACAAGCGGTGAGCATGGGCCGCGTTAGTGGGCCCCCTCCTGGCCAGCACTACATGCTTGCGCGCAAACCCGACCTCCACAGCCTGGCCCTATTGGCGAGCAGCCAACAGGGACGGCAACCCAACGTGATCAAGCGCAGATCCGTTGAGGCGAGCCCATCGAGCCAAGTCGCTCGGCCGCTCGCCAAGCCGGCGGCCGAGATTCATCTGGGAGCCGACAGTCGGCGCAACGAGGTGGTGGCTCAGAAACTCTACAAGCCGCCAAGCGCCGACGACCCCTATCACACTCTCAGCTATTCCAGCAAGAACGGAGTGGATCCAGACCCGGACTACGACGACGAGGACGAGAGTTCAATGGAGGCCGAGGAGAGGCCGCAGAGGAAGGCGTCGGCCTCGAACAGGCAACGGATGCGAGAGAGTCTGTCGCCGAGCGAGCGCAAAGCTCTGACGGATCCCAACTACGATGACACAGATCCCATTGCGCCGGGCGCACAAAACGAGAGGGATTCGCCGAGGGCCGATTCTGAGCCGGACGTGGACGAGAACGACGGCGACCTGATGGAGGAGAGCCGCGCTGACAAGGGAAGGGAGACTGTTGTGGCGCCCTTGCTTGGTGGCGGCGGCGGCGGCAGCGGGCCGGCGCTTAGAGTGCACGATCTGGTGGCCGGCAAGCTGGGCCGGCATCAGCGTGAGCCCGCAAGCATGGCATCGGCGCCGGCCGGACGGCGCTACGATGGCCAGACCAATGCGGCCGGACACTGGCAGCCGCGGGCAGAGCTGCGCTCGCAGCCGGCAAGGCAGAGCCAGGCAGACGCTCCAAGGTTCGGCAAGTCTTTCAGGTTTGAGCACGAGGTTGGCCGGCCAGAGTCGGCGGGCCTGATGGGCCAACTGAAGGGCCTTAAGGCGGGCGCAACTCAGGGCTTTGTGGCCGTTCGAGGCGATAGGGAGCCGCTTGCAATGGGAGCGAGCGGCAACAGGGCGCCCAAGTTGCGGATTGGAAGCGCGCTTCGAGGGCCGATAGCTCGGCGCGAGGACGCCGACGATGAGGCCGACGAGCAGGAGGATGCGGACGAGGAGGAGCAGCAGCAGCCAGTGGGGAGGCGCCAGGCGGCGAGCGAGCTGAACGAGGACGAGGACCCGGATGCTGATCCCGAGTACAATCCAAAGGAGAGCCACTTGCCGGCGCACACAAAGCCGAAGAGGGTTCAGAAGAGTTTCGCTTACGTGCATCGGGATTTGCCTAGAAAGGGCTCGAGGAATCCGGACGACTTTGTCGTGAGTTATGGGCGTGGAAACTTGCAAACGGAGCAGGAGGACTACGATAGCGACAGGGAAAATAATCCGCAGATGAACAACGAACATCAGAGGGAGAGGGGGGCGGCCAGCACGGCGAGGGTTAGTAGATTAGCATTGCAAAGTGAGCCTGCAGGTGGGCTCAGTCCGCCAATGGAACTGAAAGCCTCAATTGGTCGGCCGATGAGGGAGAAGGAGGAGGCAAGTTTTCACCATCCCTTTAGCCGCACGCAAGCGCAACCAGATCTATCAAAACAGCAACTGTTGCAACTTGGAGCAGCCGCTCATAGGTTTGGTTAGGATGAGGTTTGCGCGCAGGATGCGACCATTCGCGGGGCCAAGGCCAAGCAAAAGCCTCCAGGCTGTGGCCAACCATTCAAGATCTGATCGTTTTCCATCGAACAATCAAACTCGAAGTGTTTGCGCTGGCTAGCGAGCAGGCGCGCCTGGCATTGCAGTGCAATTGAGTTGGTCGCCCGATTCGCGCCAATCATGATCCATCTCTTCAATCGAACACGCATGTATGAAGTTGCATCCGCTAGTTATCGACGAGCAGAGCTAAATTAACATCATAATGATAACAACGCCTGATATCTCCATCCCCAGTTTGAGCGAGAGTCTTTCCGTGTTGCAAAAGCATATTGTTCGAGAGTGAGAGCGAGCAAGGCTGGTTTAAAGAGGAAATAGGATCTGTTGCATGATCGATTGTCTTTCTCTCGCAGCTCATTGTGTGCGCTACTGTTGGAACAATTTTTACCAGTACACAATCTCGCATAACAGCCCCATAGTCCCGCCAGCTCGCTTCCAAACGCTCTATGCACTCACAGCGCGGCCCTCCAACTAACCCACCAATCCGCCACTGAACTAGAGAGCCCTCAATCCTAGGTCGGCCCCATAGGGAGATTGAGCGAGAGGAGTACAAGAACTTCAATGGAGTTTCCTGACTAACGGGCCCCAATTTTGGAACATTCAACCACAGAGTCGGCGTGCGTTGGTGGCAGCCTAGCCAATATTGGGCGAGTCTGTGAGGGGAACAAGGGGACAGACTAGCTGCTACATAGGGGTCTAGATGGAGTTGGGGCCAACGCTGTTATTGGTGCCTTCCAGTCGCTTGCCTGCTGAAGTGTTGAGAGGCCACTTATAGATGCTTACTACTCATCAAACTTATTTGTTAAAAAAACAATATCCCGGCCAAACTCCGCAAGAGATACACAATCCATGAGCAAGTTTAAATACAAAAAAGGAGCCCTTCAAATCGAAAATCGCCTCTCAAAAAGATCCAACTTACGGACTACGCCGTCTAGATCATAACTTATAGCTACTCGAGCAAACTAGCCGGCCCCATGCCGACCAGCAGCAGAACCGTGACCACCATAAAATCGGGCAACTCACCAAATGCGCCGCCCGGTAACTATGTACAAAGAGGCCACACTGTAACAACTGTCAGGGAAACAGAACGAATAACAACCAGAAATAAGAGGGGCGATCCCATAGTAAAAACGAAAACAAGAACAGTATATTATGTGGACGGTAAGGCGGTCAGGTTGAATTGGTTCGACAGACTAAGGATTAGATTCATGAGCACCTACGAGAAACAAGCCTTTTTAGCTGAAAAATTATTGAAACAGGAGCGGAGGGTCACGAATAGAAGATGAAAACATCCTCCGTTTGGAGTCTATAGGGCAGAAATTTCGAGGGAAAAGCGGAATCACAAAATGACGAATCGTAATGTGACTTAAACACGACGGAGCTCTCGAACGAGCTAACTCATTAACGAATCTTAATACACCATCTTTAATAAAAGCGACCTCACAACGGAGGAAACTCGACTTATATCTTGATGAAGTCGAGAACGGTGAAACGCCAAAGTTTGTTTGCTCCGCATGATTAACTCTTGAGGCCTCTAACTGTGGGTTACATGTTTATCATTCATTAAAAGAACTTGTCTTTCGTATAGGGGATTCGAGAAATTTGTCGTCCGTTCGTTAAGGTCGATGGAGAATGCGCAATGAACCAAATTTCTCGAATCATCCTCGTCAAACATGGGGTTTGAGATCTCTATATTTGTTCCGTTATCGTCGAGCATTCGTCGATGGTTAAAAGCTCCGTTTTTGTTCACAAACCATCTCCTTCTACCTCTAGTTCCGAAAACCAAGAATAAAGCTGCAACTGCGGCACCCAATATAATCAAAATGACCGTTACGAACCTATGCCAGTTTGACTCTCTCTTCAGGTTGTACTGTCCCCTTTTCGATAGATAGCAGTCATTTTCATCTTCTTTGCTCGGGCAGTCATGGTTGCCATCACAGCGTTTATCACCCGATATGCAAACGAGCTTTTCGGATAAGTAACATTTGAATTGACCAGAAAATTTGCAGTCGTTGTTGGATGAGTCGGTGGTGGGTTGTAAAGCAGCTGGAACTATTTGGCAGGGAGGTAGAGTTGTGTTTGCAACTTGCTGAGTTTGGTTGAGGATCTGATTTGTGGTCACATTCTGAGTGACTTGCTCCAGTTCTTCGGTGGGGGCGCTCGATGGAATAAATGATGATTTTTTGGGTTCAGGGATCGAAGGTGAGCTACTAACAGGTGTAGAATCATTGTTTGACTGGGGTTTATCGGTGTAAAACGAACTGCCGGTAACTGAGTTCGTCTTTTCGGCAACAGGTCTTTCTGAGCTGGTGGCAGATTTTGTGGCAATGTGGAGAGGAGTGAAAGTTGTACCGTGTTTGGTAGAATCTTTGGTTGCTTCAGTTGAAACTGTTATTGCTGTTCCCGTTTGATTATGTGATGTTTGATCCGGTTGAATCATAATTTTGGGCACCGCGAAGGTTCCACTATTTAAGATTACATCGGTGCTATTTTCAACTACACTGACATTCCTACTCTCTATTGGTATCAGGTCCGTAAGATTGTACCTATCCATACTGTTCATGATAATATTGAGGTAGTTGTTCGGATCGCATTGTCCATTCCTTGTGTACTTGCAAGGTGATAGCTGTGGAATAGATGGTAGATTAAGTCGATTACGCTGAGATTTGTAATCGGACAAACAATCTGCCTCGCCAACAGCATTCTTGGAATCCCAGTGACGCATTACGCAGGTTGTACCTGCAGGGCAACCGCCATTATTGATGCTGCAATGCACTGCCGGGCATTCGTACGTTTCCGGCGCAGCAATCGCAATGCCCATAGGTCTTTGCACAACCTTCTTGATTTGTAAAGGCTGTTGTCCTGTATACTTGTTAGCCCTAAAAACTCCTCTGGCCAACCAATCGGTCCAGAAGACATAGTTTTCCCAAACAGCTAACGCAAATGGATGCTGAGGTGATGCTGAAATTAGTATAATCCTGTTGGAACCGTCCATATCGCAAGTCTCTATTTTATCCAGACGAGCATCGCACCAATATAGCTTCCTCAACTTCTGGTCGATAGCGATCCCGTTTGGTACTTTGATGTTCGTGGTAATCACAGATTCAATTTTGTAACCGTTGTGGGGGCTCGCACGCTGAACAGAGGCGATAGAGTTCCAATTGGTCCAATATACATAGGAGGTGCAAGCATCAACAGCAATCCCTCTCGGTTTGTCTTCGTTGCCTAGTTTGATGATTTTCTCCACGGTAGCATCTCTACAGTTTGAGCCTTCGCACCAAAGTTTACGAACTCCTAGAGAAGTCGTATTAAACCGTGAAATCGAATTGTCATGCAAGCTTGTCCAATAAAGCTGATTGTTCACGAAGGCTATACCCTCGGCCAAGCCCTGCTTTTCAACAAGAACTCTCCTATCATTACCATTGAATTGTATGCTGCAGATTTGTCCTCGCGTTATCTCGGAGTAAATGACTCTCTGAGCATTATAGTCGATAGCCAAGGATACAATATTGCCACGATTCTCAATGGCTATGGGCGGGTAAGGTGAATTGTTGAACGATTCCTCGTCCTTGATGTGCAAGGAGTCAATCTGTGATAGCTTTGAAAAGAGTGCGAATGTATCAAACGGTTTACAAGTCGAACCATCTTGCCTCAATTTTCCATGCGAGCAAATGCATCTTCTTTTGCCCTTGGTACCCATAAAGAGGCATAGATCTTGACAGCCACCGTTGTCTCTTGCGCACGGATTGTCCTCCGGACTTGGAATGGGCTGTTCAGCAAACACAGCCAAATCTCGAATGCCATCACCCAGGTGCTGCTGGATAACCTTTCGATTTGAGGCATTATTTTTGTCGCAACGGATGATAGAACCCTGATTGAGAACCGAGTCAGCGATATATAGATGTTCTTTGTAAATTGCAATAGAAACTAAGTGATTGTAGGTATTAGGATACAAACTAATACTGTAGATAACTCCTCGGTTTGTTCCATCCTCTTTCACGCGCTCTATGATTCCTAGATTTGAATCGACCCAGTAGATATAGTCATCGATATAATCGATAGCGAGATCATCGATGTGTTGCAACTTGTTGCTTACTATAATCTTTCTGTTCGTTCCATCTAGTAAGGCTGTTTCTATCTTAGGATATGACCCAATATCGCTCCAGGCGATGTAGCCCTTGATTGGATTAACAACTATGCCGTTTGCCTTGTCCATATCGCCACTCACAATCACATACCTGTTTGAGCCGTCTAGACGCGCTACTTCGATGATATCGTAGTATGGATCTAACCAGTAAATGTTGCCAGCAATCCAATCAATACAGATGCTTTCCTCAGATTCCAAACCCTGTACGATAACTTTGTAGTGAGTTGTGTCGCGGTTTATTCTTGTTATACTTCCCTCCTCATTATCGACCCAATAAATTAGTTTGTCTCGGTGCACAAAGTCGATTGATGAAGCCCGGAAGGCTCGATGGATTGGTGGCAAGTAGTACTCATCGGGCAATGAATTAGGTTCAATACTGATGCCTTTCATCCCGAGATTGTATGAAAAGATGAGAAATAAGTCTTGGCCTACACATTCAGTCTCGCTCGATATACTAATACTGTAACCCATAGTACACTTGCAAGCTCTATGAGTTGAGTTAGTTGGAACACAAAGTTGCGAACATCCTCCATTGTTAAAGCTGCAAGCGTTGCTACCAGACTGTTGAAGGGATGCGTTATACACTCTCAAAGCGGAGATTTGATCCAAACTTGGCGTACGTAGGGTTGTTCTCTCAGATATGTTGCGCTTGGATATCTTCAAGAGGACTTCTGTTGGCATTCGGCCACTAACGATTAAGAAGTCTCCATCGATACAAATGACACTGGGATTGATTCTTGCACTTGGTTGAAGGTCACTTTCATCTAAGATGGTCACTATACGGTCCTCGAAAATGTCGTAGTATTGGATAGACGCGGTATCGGATCCGCTCGTAGCTTGATTAATCCAGTAAACTCTATTGAGCTCGTAATCAATTGCAAGATTCGAAAGGTTCTCGAGTTTCGGTTCATTTAGCTTTGAAGCGATAATGCGTTTGTTCTCGCCATCCATACTAGCAGTGAATATAATCGGCTCAGAGTTCTCTCTTTCATCGACGCAGAATAGTATACCCAGTACAGGATGTACGACGATTGATTTAGGCGATACTATTCCTTTAGATCCATCCATGAGGATTGATATGTACTCTCCATTTAAGTTCGAGATGTAGATTTTACCAGGCGATTTTTGTTGAGAGATGCTGGTTACGTAAATGTTCTCCGATATCCAGTCCAGAGCCAATCCACTTGGTGACTCAATAATGACGTCGATGATTGTGTCAATGCTGTTTCCTGTCAGCTGGGCGCGTTTGACTTCGTTTGTTTGCGAATCTGCCCAGAAAATGCTGCGAGATTTAGCATCAAACTCGAATTGCTTAGGGTTGAACACTTTGGGCACACTTATGGGAGCCATAATATGATGTAAGGGTTCATTTATATCAACAGCCCTAATTTCATTGGTTCTACCAATAAGCAGGACCCGCTCGTACGTCTCACAGGTAATATTATCTCGGGCAAGTTTCATAAGATGAGGACACTCGCATTTGCGACTATGATCAATGCTCAACAGACAAAGATGGGAGCAGTTTCCATTGTTGATGAAACATGGGTTCAAGCGGTTATCGATTCTAGGCTGTCTACTAGGATGGAATACCTTGATATCAAGGGGCCGATTAGTTAGCCGTTGCAATTCCCTCGCATCTGAGCCATTGTTTTTCTTAGTCATTGAGACGGAGTTTGTCTTCCAATCAGTCCAGTAAAGGTAATCTTCAAAGAGTGTTATCGAAAAGGGATGGCCCAACGACTTAATGTGTTTCAATAGGGGTTGGTGATTGTTGCCTTCATAGTCTACTGTGTGAATCGAGTGCGAATTTGCATCGATCCAGTAGATTCTTAGATTGTCATAATCCAGTGTGAGACCGTTTGGCCAACCGCCTTTAACCTCCTTTATGTGCACTAAGGTTCTCCTATCTTCGCCACTCATGGTCGCTCGCTCAATTCTTGGACTTCTTTTGTCCCAATCAGTCCAGAAAAGAAGTCCATAACGTGGATCAAGCGCCAGCGCTCGCGGACTTTCCATATCTCCGGCCAATAGAGTTCGTCGGGACGAACCATTCAGGTTGGCCACCTCTATGTGGTCGAGCGTAGACTCAACCCAATAAATGTTATGTCCAATCCAATCGATTGCAAGACCCTCTGCCGTGGCCAAGCCAGCTTGGACGACCATTTCGACGTTTGAGATTGTTCCATTGTTGATTGTGCCCTTGTAGATGCGTTCCTCAATGACGTCAGTCCAGAAAATGTAGCTCTCGCTTTCCGAGTAGTAAAAGTCGAGGCCGATAGTATTCTTAAGTCCAGCTATAAGAGATCTAGAGTGTTTTCCGGCGTAGCTCATTTGAGGATGCTGATCGTAGTTGTTCAAGTGTGCGGAGCCTGTGGAAGAGAATTGATTATAGGATCGTGCGGGCGAGTTAAATAAATCGTAGCTCTTGATTTCATATCTGTTTGAAAATATTAGCAGGGGATGCACTGGAGACAGGCTAGAGGTTGCGCCCTGACTGGTCGCATTTACGGGGCTTTGAGTTGTGGCGCTAGCTTGCTCGATTGAATCGTCATCATCGGGAACGACCGTGTAAGTTTGCACCTCTTTCGCTTTACTGGTTGCATTTTGTTGTGAGGGAGTAACAGAGGTGTTTGAAGGCAGTGTTGTCTCTACTTGATCATTGGTCAGAGCGATGGGAATTGAGTTGATCGTCGTCTGGGGTGGCAGTGGTTGGAGTGGGGTGCTGCTTTGGGATTGCGGCCCCACAGTGGATTGATTTGAGGCGATTGCAACGATGAACAAAGTGCATAGAGTTAAGAGGAGGGGGAGGGGGAGCTTTCGTTGGGGTAGGTTAAAACTCATGGTTGAGGTTGGATTTCACGTCAGGCTAAGAAGTTCCCTGTGTCGAGATGAAGTTTGCATTATTATTAAAATAGGATCTTCGTCACTACCCCTTGTCGTGTTCTGCCATCGTTTAACGTGCGATCCAGGATGTTGATGTCCCTGTCCTTGCGTTAAAATTTGCTTCACTTTGGGGCGCCAGTCACGTTCGATGATGAAAACAACTTTTGCTTCCTGCGATGATACCGTTGCTGTTGGCTACTCAATTGGGTTCGAATCAAGTTAATTCTTGGAGCCCAAGTGGTGGAAGTTTGACCCTAGTTGAGTTTAGTTGAGTGTGGATGTGAGAGGGGGCAGCTCAATGTGAGGACCGCAATCTGCAAACAACAAATCCTGCCCAGAGTGCATCGAATCGTAAATGAGTGCGAGCGACCATGGAAATGTAGAGAGGGACAAAGTTTGTCCGAAGCGGCAGCACGACTGCCGTACGGGCCAACCCAAGTCTCCGCGACCAACAATGGTTTTGGCGAGCGGTGCTAGTTTCGGGTTCTGGTGGCAGTGCAGTGGCCGCCGCTGCTCTTTGCTATTCTCGCGCAGCAAAGCAGAGCATAGCAGGCCAGTAATGTGGGTGAGCGGGGGAAGGCGAAGAAATTCACACTGTCTGGCCCGGATGGCCTCACTCGCCGGATCCACTGTTCCACGGCTGCTGTCGCTGCGCCCAAGAGACTCGCCAGTCAGGGGCGTGGACGGGCTCGTCCATTGCGGAAAGAGCACGCTCAGTTCGCGTGGTGGACGCGCGCGCGCGTACCACACTTGATCGCACTTTATGGGCCAGCGCCACACACGCAAGGAAAAACAGGCTGCCACTCTCGAGTGGTCTCAAAAATAATTACAGCAAGCATCTGCTTGCGTCTGGGGCAATATGCCTCGTTCAGTCCATCTCTTTGCGCTGAAAGTGAACATTTGGCTGCCATAAGGAGGGCGGGAGTGTGCTTGTCTAGATATTGGATGCCAGTTTGGATTTTTCGCGCGCCACTGACCATCCTCAACCTGTGTCCGTAGTACCTAAAGATCAAGAGTTCTTGGGGCCTCTGGGAGCGCGAAACTCTGACTCCTTACTCAACAAGTCTCAACCAGTTCCTGCCACCTTATTGTCACCATTGTGAAATCAGGCCTTTGAAGTCGCCAAGCTGGCCCGCTCTCGCACCAAGCTTTCTTGAACATACATTAAGGCCGCTGGCAGAAGCTTTCAATACGTCCTCACCATTGTTTACGAACCTGGCTTGGATCGCTAGTTATTGGCCTCGCTTAAAAAACTAGGAATAGACTCGATGCTTCGTTTTATCATTGAAGACCTCACGGAGCATGTATTCAGGATAATAATAAAAATAACGATCTCTCGTGCTGCGCTGGATGTCATCTGTACGGATTTGAAGATAAATACAATCAAACCATCTAACGTTTCTCATAGCCTTGTTTCTCGCTCAAAACCCTCTAAAACTTTTCAATGCATTGAAGTTCATGCCTTATCACCCTTAAGGAGCCGAATACATAAAGATTCTCAACTAAATCATGTCCCCTATATTGTCTGTAAACTTTCTGCCCCATCATTTTACCCAAAAAACGATAATACTCTCCAATAGACGTTAACAAGTGTCGATTTAAGTCCTAGCTAAGAGTGCAATATTCGCAAGAAATCAGTTTCAAAGTCATGCTTAACGATGAGCTCACTTTTCACCTATGATAACTTCGTTCACGCCCTCGCTGGTTCGATTGTAAGTTCCTGGCGACGACCATATTACCACTCGCTAGCGAGCTGATCTATTAACTCGAGTTTGTTTTGTCATCTAGGCCAGCGGGACTGCGATGACGGTATTCTATCCCTTAGATACGGTCAGGTCGAGATTACAGCTCGAGGACAAGAGAAAAGCTAAGAACACTCTGGCGACAATGAAAGATCTTTGTCAAGAAGAGGGAATGTAAGTTTCTACACCGAGTAAAACCTTTATCAAACTGTTGAGCTAGTAATTCTCATGCAACTTGTGATCTATCAGATCTTCTCTCTATCGAGGATTGGAACCCGTCTTATACTCGTTGTTTGCCTCTGGATTCGTTTATTTTTACTCATTCCACGGCCTGCGCAGATTGGTTGATGAAAAAACTGCCATCAAGGATCTTGGCATAGGTGCTGTGGCCGGCGTCATAAATGTCCTAACAACAACACCCCTTTGGGTGGTCAACACGCGCATCAAGATGCAAGGATCCTGCAAGATCAGCCAGTATAAACAGGAGGTTGAAGAGCCGGAAACGGTCAACAGGGAGACAACTTACACTTGTTTAACTGATGGTCTGGTCAAGATCGCCCAACGGGAGGGACTAGGGGCGCTCTGGAGTGGCACGATACCTAGCCTAGTCCTGGTAACGAATCCCGCCGTTCAGTTCATGCTTTTCGAGATGTTGAAGAGGAGATTGAAACAAATGCTCGATAAGAAAGAGTTATCTCCATTTCACGTATTCGCACTTGGAGCGGTAAGCAAATCTGTGAGCACTTTGTTGAGCTACCCATTGCAGGTTGTTCAATCGAAAAGACGCTATGGCTCTACAGATGTTAAAAACAAATCAATGATAGAGGTTCTCTCCAGCATAATTGAATCAGGCACTGCTTACAAAGGCCTCGAGGCCAAGCTTTTGCAAACTGTAATGACTACAGCCTTGATGTATGTCTTCTACGAGAGGATCTATAGTTTCGTCACCAAAGCCAGCAAATGCATATAAACATGATGATATTTTTGTCAGAGGACTCCGATCGATGTATGCGCCAGATGGTTCTCGAAGTTTTGACTGCTGATATTCGTCAACTTTTCTCTCGAAACCGTCGAGACTGTAACGGTCTTCCTCCAGCTCCTGCCTATACCTAAGGCACTTTGCCTCGATTTGTCGCTTTCTCTCATGAGTTATGAGTTCAAAATTTGGTGGCTTGTCAATGTCAGCGTCTGGCTGTGAAACGATGCCAGCCTTTGTCTGACGGCTCTTCTCTACATGTGCCAAGTTTCTTTGAAACGAATCTGTTTTAGTTCATCAGCCCACGTTCACGATTAATCAAGTTTGATCAGTGATCAATTATAAATGAGGTCATAAGCACACTCCAAACTCTAATCAGTGTGATGGGCTCAATCGTCTCGCGTCGATTGATCATTGTGCTTTTATTCAATTGTTGGGTTCTTTCTCTCCTCTTTCACTCATTACTTAAATCAAGGGTCACCATAATCGTTTAAAGTGACCCTCCCGGATGTTTTACAAGCGGAACCTCCGATCTCGACCGTTAAGCTCCCTCATTGTGCGATTTTACTTGTACGACTTGAATACAATCAAGTTGACTCAATACCAGAGTCTATTTCTGTTGCCTTTCGCTTGTTAATCTTCAATTGCTGGATTTGATTTTGGTGGTCTGTATCTCTCGGTATTGCATCACAAACAACATCTCGAAATATCGTCAGGAAATTGTCGACTCCATCGTAGCCCGGAAAAGTGTTCATGTCGATAATTGCATAGCGCGAAGTTCCGTTCTCAATTATGATGTCTATTCCATAGAACGTCAAGCCTAATTTCTCACTGAATATATTAACAATCTTGTTTAATCTTTCTTTGCTTGGCATTAGAGGTGAAAATTGGTCATTGTTATGTTCTATACTCTGCACTGGCGCTTGAGAATGGAATTTTGGGTTGCTATACTTTTGTAAACTCGTGCCATCCTTTGTGATGTTAGCATGTGTAATGGAACCATTCGTTTGAGTAGTGTTATTAGTGTGATACTCAGTGTCGTTTGTTAGAGAGTGAGAGCTCGAGACCGTCAACTTGGACATCATAGCCTCCAACCTCAATTTATCGTTCTCATCCAGTTCGGTCAACGACGATGATGAATTTGGTTTCGAAATGTCATGGCTGTAAAAAAATACTGTCTCTTGATCGCTTGCCTGGAAGTTTTTCAGGGAGGGGCGCTCCATTATGTAGTAGTTGTCTTTGATCACAAATAACTTAAACAACCTCGCGTTGTGGTTGACGAAGGATTGGGCTACACATGGAGGTTTAACATCCTTCAAACCGGCCTCGTTGAATATGATGCACATCTGATGAGCTCCAGTTGAACCCTGGGCCAAAATTGGCTTACAAACAAGCGGGAAGGTGATCTTTGATCGACGAATTCTGCCACGATTGACATCAATATTGGTGCTTGTTAGATGAACAAATGGCGGCGTGAAAACTACTCCTTCCTTTGCTAGACCGCTCTGTTCGATTAGCCTATACTGCTTATAACGGTCCAATAAAGCTCTATTGTTGTCAAGCGGATCCAATATTATTGTATGAGGATTCTTACGAACGTAGCTTTCGAAGGCGCTTATAGTTTTTTTGGCGGTTGCATCACCTAGGTCAGCCTTAACAAGGATGTCGCTAATTTTGTGCACGATTAACGAAAAGGGTCCCTGCTCTTCGATCGGTCTATCTAAATCAATTTTAACCAACTGACAGTTGCGCTCGGCAAACAAGGCGGCTAGATGGGAGGCATTCAACTTTTGGCTCTTCTTCTCGCTCCACCAGTAGCCAATCTTATAGGCAAACTCAGTTGAGGTTTGTTTTTCCATCTTCTAGGGGCTATGCGTGTTGTAGTTATGGATGAAATCTCGGCTGCGTCAGCTAGATCTCTTTGAGATCTATCCGAGAAAAGAATTTGTCTTTTTTCAGAGTTTGTCTTGAAGTATGGAATTCTGAGCGTTGTTGTAGCTCGCCTTTATAATACAACGATGTTGTCTCATGTTTGACGTTTCTGGCAATTAGAACATTTTGGGCGCACTATATGTTGCAAATCTTATCTTTGAACAGAGTGAAATACGAGCTGATGTTACACCACATGTCGATCTGAGTTACACAGTAGACGCATTCTTGGCTTTCTCGGCTTTCCTTTGAGCGCGAGTCAGAGGTTTTGCCCAAATGAAGGCGCCATTATTGCGGGAAACGACCATCACGTTGTCAACCTTGCAGGAGTCTGCAGGCAAACTTCAGCTACTCGATCAAACACGCCCCTCATTGAAACTCAGCCCGACCGAAGGCTGAACTAGGCAAAAGTTTAGTCACGCCTCTATGCGAGAGCCGACCCGCGCAAGCTAACTGTTGCGGCTATAAACTGCTAGCTTGCCGGCAAAGGAATCTTCGATCATCCCACAAAGCAAACGAGCATTGTGCCAACCGAACAAATTAGAGTTTGACACAAATGTCGGATGCCCCCCTCGCTAATCAATTCTTTGGATATGTAACATTCTGCCTCTCGCACGATCGTCACATCTTTGGCACCATAATCACCAAATTAACAACAACCAAGCAACAAGGACAACAAAAGCCTCAAACCACTACACACTCCAGAAAATCGAACCAGATTAACATTATCACCATCTCGGATCAAGGGACGCTGCACGCTACAGTTTAGCGTGTGCAAAGTGTTCGACACCATTATGTTTAGTGAAAGATTCTTACCAGATCGTTACCATTATGTCAGCCGATTATGTATCTCGGCCAATATCTTACGATCAATTAAATCAACAACCCAATCCGCTTGCGCCTCCGCACTAGAATATCGTCACACGAGACCATCGAGCACAAACATGCAATCCATAATGTATATCTCAATTTTACTTTCTTGTTTATATTGCCAGCATCTGACAACTTTCGTCAACTCAACTGTCACGGACTCTAGCAGACAGCTCGAAGAAACCAATATTCAATCCAGTATTTACAGTACCCCTGAGAGGGACTCTTATATTGCAATTAGAACCCTGCATAGCAAGCTAGATGTAGATGAAGATGGTGAAGTAGACGACTCAGAGAGCAAAAAGTTTCTTGAATCTGATAACACTCGCGCCGGTGCTTACTCGATAGCTCAAAAACTCCGTTATCTACATCAAGATGGCAAAGACAGATCTATTAGTGTACATGAATTATGGGAAGCTTGGAAGAGCTCCCAAGTTTACAATTGGACTGTCGATGAGACAGTTTACTGGCTCGTGAATCATGTTGAATTGCCAGAATACTCGCATTTGTTTGTGCAAAAGTCTGTCAATGGCACACTATTACCATGCTTGGCAGCAGATTCACATTTTATATCTAGATTAGGTATTACCGATCCGTCCGCTAAAAGCAAGATCTCTATCAAAGCTATGGATGTGGTTTTATTCGGACCACCCAAGATAGGCCACAATAGAGTGCGTGATTTTGTCGTCGTCTTTATAACTTCCATAGCAATTTTATCTTGTTTTGTTTTTTACTCAAGATGGCGTGCCTCTCAAAGAGCTTTCATGGCCCTATCAGATACCCAGATGGAATCATTACAAAGGGCAGAGGGGCAAATGATGGAACTACAACAAGAGTTAGATAAGGCGCTCAAGGCCCAGGAGGCCGCCGCAACAGAAAAGAAGAATCTAGAACATCAGTTGGAAATGCAACGTCAACATAGTGCCTCGAATCTATCTGATCAGCACAAAGCCCTGAACAACGACAGGGCAAGTCTCAAAGGTGATAATACAGGTGATACAACAAAGGAACTAGAGCAGCACTCGCGGGTTGCGATGTTAGAGGGAGAAGTTAGAAAACTACGCGAGGAATTGCGGGAGACCTATGATGCTATGGCTTCGAAGAAGTTTCGTGCACCATATCCGCTTAGAACTTTATTGCAAACAACTTACAACATAGAATCTCAACACTATAATGAAAAGAAACTCAGTCTTGAATCTAAAGCTACCGAGGCAAAACTAAGAAATCAAAAATTGCATAAGAAAAAGGCCTCATTCTTCGGCTACTACAAGATGGCGCAGGAGAACTCCCTGGAGGAGGATATAAACGCCATTGTAGAGATTAAAGAGGCGATCATGCAGGTAACACGTGAGATCAGGGAGCGAACTGATCGATGGAGAGCGATTGAAGAGCTCTGCGGGTGCTCTCTTGATCTGGCTCCGTTTGTCAGGGTTATCGGACCCGCGGAGGTGAGCTCAAAGTCGAACAATAGAGCTCCGAGCCTCCACTCTCTTGGTTCTTCAATGAACAGTTCAAAGTCTCATTTGGACTGAGAGTGCAGATAATAAAGTTATTACGAAGTATCAATAACAATAGTTGATTTAAGATCTTCCGATCCCGATCTTGTACATAGTTGGCTAAGATTTCATCGTCTCGTTCTGTGGACTTCCAACGCTGCCAGAGGCCAAGACCAACTGTTGGCTCAGGGCTGTTGTGATGGGAAGTAGCAGTCCGAGCGACTGTAATATTTGGATAAGAATAACGATCGTCTTTAGGAAGACAGGCACGAATATTGCTCCAAGCACAAGAGGAAGAGTGACGACTGCTAAAAGAGGCCAGATCCAGAGCGACCAGTCAATTTGTCGCCGATCGGCGCTCACCATCACGACTTGTCTACCTAGAGTGTCCATGAATCCTCCATTTCCAAATCCAAATCCAACACCATTACCATAAATATTATTCATACCAAGCCCATTGCCATACCGAATGATTGGACCATTCAAGCCCACATTTGGTACGGCAGTGATTTGGATTGTCTGTGGCTGGTTGAGTAGATCAGGCTGCTGGCGATTGAACGAGTAGCTTGGGTTTGATTCTTGTTGTAGCCCGCTCGAACCCGATGCGGAAGTGCTTCGACTATTGAAGTAGCCCTTCAGTCCACCCGGCGCACTCGCAAGAGTGAATACAGCATGCTGCGGTTGGAATTTCGGTTGATGCGGCTGCGATATCGGTATTGATTGTATCTGGTAGTTGTTTTGAGCTTCAACAGGTGGTAAGTGAATTTGTTGAAGATGCACATCACTGTTTCCGTGCCTACTCTTTAAGTAACCGGGAGAATCTTGTGCTTCGCTCAACAGAGTAGAGAGTTTAGTTGCGCGACCCATTTCGTCATCATGATAATCGGAATTATGATCACCGGAAATGGGACCTGTTTGCACCGAAGATTTGAGCTGATCTTTCCAATTTTGATTCTCGAGAGGGTGCAAGATTGATGGATTCTGAGCTGATGGTTTCGACAAGTGTTTTTCGGGGTCGATTGGTTGATTTTTACGCCATTTTGTTCGTGTCAAAGGTCGAGTTTCGATTGAATCCTCATACCTAGTTTTAACTTGCATTCCAGGTCCACTAGTCGGTCGTTCAATGAAGTCAAAGCTTCCGGTAGATTCAGTCGAATAATCGCTGGACAAAATGTAACGTTTTTGATCTGATATCGGGCTATCGATGGAAGAAGATATTGTGAAGAGCGGCCTCTCAGTTCCACTATCACTCGCTAGTGAATGCATCGGACCCCAAGGCATTTGCGTTGGCACATTGTCAAACTTTGTCGGGTATACTCTGAGCAGTTGTGATTGTTTGTACGAACTAGGATGCTTGATTTTGAAACTCTGCCTTCTCCTCTGCGACTGACCGATAGGCATCTGATTAGGTGATTGATACTTCTTAAGTTGCACATCTTCAGAATATATCTTGGAATCGGGAAAGTTGTTTAAGTCTTCATCATTAACCTGAGGCTCGCTAGAAACGTCCGAAGTGGCTGCCTGCTCTACAGGACTTTTGCTAGTCTCTCCGACGCTTGTATGACCCCCAGGTATGGAGAGCGATGTTTTATCCTGACCAGATGGGCCCTTACGGTTATAACCCATGATAGGCTTACTTATTGGTATTAGATGGCCTCCCCCATCATCTGGAGAGTCCTTAATGGAATATCCGTCACTAATGCCGCTATGAGAGGCTGTTTCCGGTGCATCTCTCTCCCTAAACAAACTGCTGTCTTCTCTCTCAGACGCCTTATTCTTGTCGATCTGCTGTTTCATGTGGTACAAAATCTTGACAAGCGATGAATAAACACTCTTACTAACTTTGTCAGGGCCAACTTGTTCGGAAGTACTCATACTTCGAGGTAAATCTTTCGGAGGATCCAGGGAATATGTAACATTTTCAGGCTTATGGTTTGAAGCTTCCTGAATTGGCTCGTACTTAGGTTGATTTTTGAAGCAGTCTGAGCAATCGGAGTTCGTGCTGTTTGAGTCCAACTGTATGCTCGCGTTAATTGAGCACAGTTTGGAAGTTTGACAGGCAAATATCGCAATCAAGCTGAAAGTCTTGATAACACTTGAACGTTTTTGTCGCATCTTGACTTGTTTGTTGTGCTTGAACTCGCCATTGAAGATGATACCATACAATAGCCACCCTTTTTCAGACTAATCTGTAACTGAGAGAGTAGCAGTTCGCTACTCTCACCTCAACTGATTTTCACACCTTTGGTAAACCTGGCTAGACAGAATGTAGAAATGCATCAGCCCCAGACCGAGTTGGGTGCTTCAACACTGGCTTTGCGCACCCTGATCTAATTGGACATCCAAAGGGAAAGCCTTCGCTTTGTCACACAAGTGCCCTTTCACACATCATAAGACCAATAATTAGGCTTGATCAGTCGAAACAAAGGCAGGATGCCGCGCAGATCATCGGTGTCGATGCAAGTTCACGGTCACTTATCAGAATGGCAGGCCAACACCTGCCATTCTGTCCAATCAAATGATTAGCTTGCGTAGCTGCCTCTCTCTCTCTCTCTCTAGCTCATGCGAATGCTGGAAGTTGATCCGAATTGTCGGACTCTTCGGAGCTAACAGGTGTGGAACAAGGTCGACAGAGCAGACCAATGTAATTTCCACTACCTTCAGTAGAAACCAGAACTCTTGATTTCAGCAAACGAAAAAACGAATTTCATCCCTCAGGGGGAGATATCAGGACAGGAAATGGATAGATCTAGTCTACATTTGGTGTTGTCTGCATCTCAAAGTACAGCCCTTTCTTCTCATTTTGTGTCATTCTAAATAGATGTTGAAACAACTTGACCATTACCATGGACCAGTAGCGTCGGCGGCATTCCATCTGTGAGCATCTCCAAGCAATCCAAGTAGGCTTCATAGTGCGCCTCCGATTGAGGTGTGCTCGGCAGGTACATGAAACTGACCGCAGTTTGTTCACTTCTGTCTATAAGCATTCGATTAACTGATTGGATATAATGTGAGTCGATTTGGATCCAGTTGTCTGCATCTTTTATACTGGGGGTGGAATTATCACTTGCAAATTCGTGGATTATGATGTTCAGGTCAGCATCGATTCTCAGGTCCGTTAGTTGCTTTTGCCATTGCACATACAATCTCTCTTGTTCGAAATGATTGGCACAAATCATGAGTCGAATTGATGTAGCTGATTTCCATGTAGGTACCATGTGTAGAATACAGGCAAGTTGCATTATCAAATCGGCACAATTATCAGGCATGTCCGACGGTTCGAAGAAGTTAACTGGCCAGACGTCAATATAACATTTGTGAGTTTCTTTCTTGCCTAACGCGTTATAATCAAACTTTTGGAAGTTTCTTGCTACACAAACAATCTTCTGCAACTTCGTTAGGGCATCACGAATCATGGAAATGTACTCTATTTTAGAAGGGCGGCCATTGCGTCGTATCTTAAATACGTCATCATTTTCACTAGCCAAAATTTGCTCAAGAGCTTGGTAGCGCTCGTCGTTTTGTAGAAAGTCGACTGGGGTAGCTTGGTCGTAAAATCCAAAGATGACGGTGTTCAGTTTCATTGCACCCAGACCGGCAATCCTCGATATGTGATGTAGACCCTCTCGAACACTTGAAGCTAGTGTGATTTCAAGGAATGCTTTCATCTTAAATTGATCGAGCCATCGCAACCAAACCGAATACTTATCTGCGATTGGATCAACTTCGTAGTCCTCTATCGAGCCTATCTCCACGTGCCCGATCACGAACAGTCCACTCTTTTTCAGGTCGTTCACAAATTCTATCAAAGGAAGACAAGATCGTGGATTCTCAATCATCAGGAGAATTCGAGGCCTCCAAAACTTCACATGCTCCTTCCGCTGGTCCAATAGCAGCAAATACTTTCTCACTTGATGGAATATGAGCGCTTGAGTGATATCGCCCCAGCGGACTGGAGGTGATCTAAGATGTATGCCTATCATGAGGAGCATCCAAACGATTATGACCAAGCTCGAGTACAGGGGGTTTATCACGAAAGTCATTCCTAGTGCGCCTATGAGTCCCAATATAGTTGTTGCTAAGTTGAAATACCGAAATGAAGGTCTGAAGTTTGGTGCGGAGGTCAAGAGGCACATCATGCAAGACAGGTTTAGTGAAAAGTAGGTGAATAGGAAAAGAATTGAGGAGACTTGAGCAATTTGATTTAGGGAGCCAATCAAGAGCATGAGCTGTATGATGAACCAGGTCATCAGAACTGAACCTATAGGATTCCCATGTACGTTCGCTTTGAGTATTGGGTCTAATAGCAAACCAAACAATTTGTCAGCTGCAAGCGCATTTAATAACCGTGAGGCTCCGATAAGATTAGTTAATGCTGCAGAGATCGTGGCACTTGATATACCGATTTCAACTAACGGCGGCCACACGTTGGTATATTGCATGTAGAGGTAGTTGTTCTTCAGGAGCTCTCTGGAGCAACTTAATGCTGATAGTATGAACAAGGTGACGTATATGGTGAATGTGAACGCGATTCCTGATAGGGTGCCTAGGGGTATGGATTTCGCTGGATTCTTGAGATCACCAGAAATGTTAGCACCGGCTAGAACGCCAGTGACCCCCGTGAAGAAGACTCCAAAAATGGTGGAAAAGTCGGTAGGGAGACCAGTCGTATAATCTAAACCGTATTGAGGGTAAATGTTCGATTGGAATGTTTCCCAACTGAGGCCCGTGAATTTGGTTGTCTTGGATGAGTTGAAGATGTGATTATCGGTCGAGATTGGGATTTGAGCAGCTGGCATACACAATAAACTCATTATAACGCTAATGGCGACTGAGACGACAATACTAAATATGACTAGAGTAGTCTTAGCAAACATACTTGCCCCAAAAATACAAACAATCAAATTAAAAAGGTTGATGATGGAAGCATAAGCAAGAGGTAGATCCTCATTGCCTGGCAAAAACTTGCCCATGGTCCCATTGGGCCCAAAATTGTTCATCAAGCCTTCAACACATCCTGTCAAATAGAGCGCGGATGATACTATGTTGGCAATGAAGAATAGAAGTCCAATGGCACCCCCAAACTCGGGCCCGAGCACACGACTTGACATGAAGTATATACCACCACCTTCTATGGCTCCATTAGTTGAAATGGCCGAGACCGACAAGATGGTGAATATTAATATGGTATAAGAAATAACTACTTGAAGGAGCGTCTCCAATAACCCGGCGTTACCAATGATGAATCCTGTTCAGGGCAAACATCTAGTTAGCCAACTGTAGACACCTCATTCTTCGATCCAAGGAAGGGTTCACTCACCTAGACGAAGGAACACGATTGCGCTGAACATGGCGAGGCAGACGGGTGTAAAAACCCCTTCAAAGGAGCCGAGCTTCTTCTGGCGACGGTCATTTGCGGTAGGCCTCGCGACCAAGTCAACTCTATCACCAATACTTTCTATGTCCATCCCTAAGTTCGCTGAGGACAACGCAAAATCTGTTCTGTCTAGAATCTAATAGTGGGTTGTATCTGTTCTTGGCTTCTCGGACTTGGTTAACGTCATTAGAATTTACACGTCTTTTTTCTATCAAGCCGCTTATTCAACGGTGAAGCAATCATTTCAACACCTATTGTTGTTGATAACTGATCTGTCCACGGAATTCGAGTGGAAAATTGGAATGTGCCTGAACGACTAAAATAAAATAAAGAAGCCGCGTCCGAGCGGTGGCCAATAACCATGCCAAGTTTTCATTTTAAACGGTCATGTCAAACCCATCAAAACGAAACCTCCTGCCGAAAAGGTAAGATGCTGTTGCGTAACATACTCTGATAGAACAAAAAATATGAACGAGCAGTCATTAACGTCGTCCTTTGAATCAGATTTGGTTCACGTTGGAAATCGTCAAGATAATCGATCACGAGCCGATTTCTGTTGCCTGAGAGGTCGATCAATTTAATTTCAGAATCACAGTGGCTAGGATCTTTGCTTCGTAATTTTCCCTTTCTTCTTCTTCTTCTTTTTCTTCTTCTTTTTCTTATCAGTTTTGGGATTAACAGTTTTGACAGCATTGAACAGGTGCACCACTCCTCTCGTTGCAGCGTTTCTTAGCTCGTTCTCAACTAGAGCATCTGCTTGGGGCCTTGGTTTCAACCTTACCGTGCTGCAAACAGTTTTCGACGCTTCCTTTGGCTCATCATCAGGATGAGACTCGTCTGAATCCGAGTTAGCACTTTGATTATCTCTCTTGGCCTTTGATAAGATTTGATTGCTCTTGGGATTATTCGTTCCCATGCGCAAGATTTTGGAAAGAGCGTCTGCCCAACCTTCTCCGGGTTCTACCTCCATTGCTGAGATCTCCCACCCTCAATTGATTCGACTACGTTTCCCCAATTGTTGCGGAAAGTGTGAATTCAGTACCAACCACGTGGGCGCGCAACTGAAGATTGGGGCTTAGATTTTTTTCTGGCATTCTGAGTATCCACGACTAGAATGAATAATGGCGCTTCTGGCAAATTTAAGCACATTCTATCTGCGCGGACAGAACACCTGAGATATTTTTGGACTTGACCGGTCTCATGAGCCTGAGGATATTGGTCCTCACATCAGACTCATTTTACTTCATGTCACCATCATGTGACGATGGGCTAAAATACTACCATGATGACCAAACTGGCCGCCGAGTATCAAGGATTCCTAAGATTCATTACTCGTGCCAACGATAAAGTTGTAAGTTGGTTTGGCCCGGTTTGTAATAACGATCCACTCAAGATAACTTCCCTAGCTGCTCGCGAATGGGACGTTATGTCTGATGACGAAAGGAAACATTTCATCAGGGCTCAATCCATTATCGCAAGGACGGGAGAGAAGCGGGCCCCAAGTGGAACGAATTCTTTTTTATGTTATTTACTCCTCAATCACTACGATGGTCCCTCATCACCAAAAATTTCCCCTTTCAGTCCTGGAAACACAAAGATCGGGGCAGCTAGGTGGAACAATCTGCCCCTTGAGGAAAAAGAGAAGTACTCCAATCTCAGGATGTCGGAGTTAGGTATAGATCATGTGATAAAAAAGCGTGATAGATTGCACCAAATGTACGAGGTCAAAGAACTGGCAATACTCGAGTATATATTGAGAACAAAGCCAAAGAAACCTATTTCCGCACGTTCTTGGTACTTAGCAATCGAAAATACTAGGCTGGAAACAATGAGGAAGAAATGGGCCGAATTAGTTGCCGAAGAACGGTGGTTCTATGAAGATTGTGCCAAGTTGGATATTAAGAGGTACAAGATAGAAAAGAACCTATGGAAGACCCAGCTTTTAATGATGGACCTCAATGATATCGAATTTCAACTGCCAGATTTCGAGTCCTCTCAAGTTAGGTCCAGTTTAGATGCTCTCTGTTCTATCAAAGATCTCTTACCAATGGAGTCAATTTTCAAAAATCAGCCATCCAGACCCCTGAGCGCGTTCTCTCTTTACATAAGAGCCTATAGAGAACAAACAAGGGAGGAGAGGCCTGAGTTTCAGTTTGGTCGACATCTGAGGGAATCCGCTGCCGCTTGGGCTTTGCTCCCAGATGAGGAAAAACAACGCTACAAAGAGGAGAGCAAAAAGCTCTGGGATGCTTACAGAGAGGAGATGAAAAGTTTTGATGATAGAAATAAGAGTTCTTCAGCCCTAAAAAATCTATCTGATACTCTCTCTAAAAGCACAAGATCTAAAAATGGACCAGCAAAGCCATCTCATTTGATTCAAAGGGTCCCTAAGCTGATGGATCTATTTGGAAAAATGAGTAACACACCGGTTAAGGATCGCCGTGCTAAGTGGGAATCGTTAACTCTAGAAGGAAGGGAGCCTTACCAGCGCGAATATGATCGGATCAAGAGCGATATCGCAATCAAAAGGTCAGAGATCCGCGAGAAACTTGCTTTCATAAATGAGCTTATCGATAGGGCTGGAGAGTTGCAGAAGGTTAAGCGTGAACTCAAATTGCTGAGAGCCAACGGAAGAGCTCCAAAGAATCTATACGACTGAGTTCATGTTCGAGGCCGATTCAATCTGTTGTTATCACTTCGATAACAGGCGGATGAATAAAGATTCATTTTGGGATGACTTTGCGCTTCATGGAGGTTACTGTTATGAATGAGAGGGAGAGGGAGTTTCTTACTATGATATTATGGGCTCGCTTTGTAGAGATGTCCTCTTCGGCTTTAAAATACAGGGACCGATCGTTGTTATCGGTCTAGTCATGAGGTTGATGCCTGGCTTCTACATTCGCTTTCCAAATCGATCTCAGTCTAGTAAGGACTAGAATTAACATGACAAAATATCATCCTTCAGGTATCTAAATATTCTAACGGTCAATCTGTTGGTTCAGTGGTGGGATTGGAAGGGGCGTTTCTGGATAGGTGTTCGAGCTCCAGAGACCATTGTCAGGATTCAGAACCCACTTTGCGTTCGGCCGCTGAACTTTGGCGGAATGGGTTGCAGCGTAATTATACACGTGTTGCGCCCACGAGCACCGCTACATCAAATCTGTCCACCGGTAATCTGACCGTTTGCCTCGAAACATTCACTATATGAGTAGCTCCCTATTAGAACTCAATGGTTGCTCCTTCGAGGACACCTCAAGCCCGTGGGCTCAAGTGTGAGTTATGCAAGAAAACTTTAGCTTCCGCGACCTGGCTCGACCAAACGAAATTGGCCAAAAATATCGAGGATGCTCGGAATGTGATTGAGTTACTTAACAAACATAGAGAAACGGGATGCCCTTGTATTCCATCTAGCATAGAAAATTTGCTTGTTGGAAGCACACATTTCGAGATACATAGGCTCACTATCAAAGAACTTGACAACGATGTTCACGAGAAACAATACGAATCGTTCTTGGTTGACAGACAAAAGATGATTCATGAGCAATCCACAAATCAGGTAGGAGCCATTAACGATTGCCATGATCCCAAGAAGAACTCGAGATTCCGTGTAGATCGTGACTACTGTTCTAATAAGCAAGATCAGAGAGAGGATCTGCACCTTAATCATCTATTCAAAGCCATAGATTTCTGGAAACTCGCCCTAGAGGATCCATCTAATCCATTCAATTCGAAATTAGCTTTACGCTTGGGTCTGACCCATCATGTTATTTACGCTTGCTATCTCTTCAAATATTACAAAATTATGGACTACCAATTGACAACTGCCAACCTACTGTTGAATCTATTCAAGACGATTGAGGGAGTAACTGAAAACGCGATAATGCATGCTTATTTTCTCCTCATTAGATCCCTGCTGGATTGCAAGCATTTCCAAACTGCTCGTCTCTATCTCAAACAAGCAGTCAAGCTCCCGAATTATAAAAACAAATCTTACTATGAGTCTATTTTGCTCACTTGTGTATCTTGCGAATTGAGTCTGAGAGGCGATAACACAACCTTGGATGAATTGGCGGAACTTGCGGCCATCAGACCAGACGACAAGCTCCAACATTATTATGCTCGAACATTAGCAATTACTATTGTGATCAGATACATCCACTGTCATCCAACACGGTCGGAAAATTGTTACGAGTTTTACCATGCGTTTAGGTATATTTGTGCCATAATGAGAAGATGTTACGAAAGTTCTTTCGACTTGGTTCTATCAGATAGCGATCCTAAGCAGACAGTGAGGCAAGTGAAGGCTCAAGATTGTAGAATTCAGGATCACTGTTGGATCAAGTTTGCTATTTGCGATTTCGTTTTTTCAACCTTCGACTTGCTGATCAACTTCTACAGCCGCTCAGGACTACCGGAAGCTGTAGAACTTCTGTACAACGGTCTAAACTTGGTTGCATATAGAAGTGGCAGTTGTTATTGGCAAACGAGGATGGCTGCAATCGGAGCAGAATTAGACATGCTATGCGATAAGTACGAACATGCCAAGGCCAAACTCGATGCCATATCTTGCATCGTAAATCATACCAGCAATAGTCATCTAATTAATTTAATGCGCAACAATTTAGAGATAGACTCGCTATCACTTTTGAGTCAACAAGGTACAGTTGTGAAAGCAGAGGTTATATTGGATATATTAGAGCGATTGAAAACATGTGAGACTTCCACGTTGAACAAGCTTGGCGAGACTCATCTCTATGACTGTAAGACGGCGACACTGACTAAGATTTCTTCTCTAGAGCCGAAAGGAAGTTCAAAAATCTTCGGAGGCTTGCTTGGTTATCTCAGCTTGAAAACTTTGAAGATTGGTGTAACGAACTTTATGAGGTTCGGCTCCATTACTGATGCTGAAAATCTGATGGCTAGACTGAGCGCACAACTTGAAACCATGGATATTGAGGCACTCGAATATGATGACCACCAGACTATCCTCGAGATTTTGCTCCAACTCTCTGGCGTGAACAAAACTGAACAACTCCTATCTCATACAATCTATTCTAGTTCATTATTCCTCAAGTTACCTGACAAACTAAGCCCTCTAGAATCCCAGTTGTCATCCCTAACGATCACTGATGATCATAGCTCTACACCTGGTGATGTCAAAACGAAGCCAACTAGAGCGAGAACAAAGCGTTCGCAACTGTCGCTAGGGAGGCGTTCGAAACGGAAAGGGCAATATGATGTTGCCAGTGTATCCGAGGAGAACCTCAACGATTCTAATGCCACAAGGTTTTTCAGCACTATAGAAGCAGCAAAGAACTTCAAGTCCATGTCTAAGGAAGAGCTAGTCACGACTTACTTACGAAATTCTGCACCAAATCCTGACTACCTTTTGTACCGACGCGCCCATGAACTCATGTTCTGCTTACGCTTAAGAGATCAAACCACCAATCATGATCAACTCCTGAATCACTTCCTAGAATCATCTAGCTCTAACACAATGCGATATAGATGGATGATGTTCGACGAAAAACTGGCCTCACCCTACGACTCTTTGATAGTCACTAAATCTAGTTGTAGCAATAAACATCTTGGCTTCTGCGGTACAACGACAAATTCCGAACATTTTGTCAGAACTTCATTGAAAGCCATACCAGATAATTGCAATATTTTGCAAGTTAAACATATACATGATAAAGAATCTGACATTGAGCATCTACTGATCGTGCGTCTAGATTCCAATGATCGTCCAATTTATGTCGCCATGAAGAAGTCGGTGTGCCCCGACTTTTTCCAGGACGAGCTGAAGCATTGTGGCGACCAGATTCCGACGAATTTTCCCGACAGCTTTGATGCCAAGATTGAGGAGGCCCGGAAAACGTTATCCCTGAAGAATTACCGCTCTCGGACTGAGAAGCGCCAGAGAATCGAGTCAGATTTGGGCATTATGATCCATGACTTTGAGGAGGAGTTATTCGGACCTTTTAGGTTTATGTTATGCGGCAAGATTTGTGATGGCAAGTTCGCGAAGTTCGTGACGGAGGCATCTCAAGAGATAGAAGCAATTATGGAAGGCAACAAGTGCTTCTCTCTCGAGACACTCAAGTTGGTTGTTGAGAATGGGCACTTGCTTAGTAGGGATGAGTTTTGCCAGATGGTCTCGATCCTATTCGACTGCTCCGCGGCGGACGATAGGACCCGAGATTGTTTCAACAGATGGCTGAGACTGGGTGAGGCTCACGCCTACGAGCAAAGTCCAAATTTGAACAAAATGTGTTACCTACAAACCCTGAAAAGGGGCCAACTTGGCTTGATCCTTGACCAGAGATTGGAACACATACCTTTTGAATCTCTGCCGATTGTTCGGATCAACCAGCAGGGATTGTTCAGGATTCCCTCAATGAGATTGTATTGGCTGATTCTTAATCGAACGCAAACAAAACTTGATCCCAACGCGACTGCGTTTATGTTGGATCCGGCTAACAACTTACGTCCCACCAAGGAGCGTTTTCAAGACAAACTTAGGACTAAAAATGCCTGGGTTGGGACCATAGGGCAACCACCAGAAGTGAATCTACTAGAGAGTTGGCTCTCTACTAAGCAAGTATACATCTTCATTGGTCATGGAACTGGAACGGCCTACTACAACAGGCTATGTAATGGGCGCGGATTAAGCGCAATGCCCAAGGTCAAACCAGCATCGATAGTTATGGGTTGCAGTAGCGGGAGAGTTGTAGCCGAGGGTCCCAAGCTGGAGTCTTTTGGAACCGGTTGGATTTTCGTAATGAGAGGAGCACCCGTCTATGTTGGCCTACTTTGGGATGTAACAGATACGGATATTGATAGATTTTTGGACTCTCTGCTGAGCAGGTGGATGGGGTCAGCTTGGACTGAGATTGAAAATTCAGACTCCCCGATGGCAATAACAGATGCTATGGCCAAGGCAAGACTTGTGTGTCAGTCTAAGTTCCTGGTGGGATCAACCCCAGTAGTTTATGGTTTACCTGTATGTTGTAAGGCCACCTCTTGATTGATTTGTAAAATGATTCGAGACCACAACTGTAGTTTTGGCTCGTTGAACAGTAATGATTGTGCCGGAAAAAAGGAGCATCTTTCTTGAGACTCGTACCAGCCGATACGAGAGAAGCGGGAATTCGGGAGCAGGGAAAAAGTTTAGGGCAGTTTGGGCGGTAACGGGGCTCTACCGCTGCGGTCATTCACAGGCGCTATCCCACCACTAACCAACGCGGGAGCTTTTGCCTGCTCTGTTTCCAGCCTGTGCCGATACACTCCTCTTTAAGCAACCTGTTTGGCAACGACTACTCGAAGCCAAGCATATTGACGTCAGCCTTAGTGCGGACGCCCGATCCACATGACCGCAACGGCAGAGTTCTCCCCGTACACGCCCATCCAATCCCGTCAAGCAGCGCAAGCAGCAGCGCTTACAGGAATACGCCACGATCCCCTGCCGATATGCTGTATGCGATTTCATCACCACATCCTTAGCCATGTTCCACCAAGCATCCCGGTTTCGGTCTATGCTCTACGAACGAGATGATGCTCCTCAAAATACGAAACTCGTGCAGTTTTAATTGGAAAAATTTACTAATTCAACTAACATCATTTGTTGTCTACTACACAAACACTTTGGCTAAACCATCGGCGCCTGCGGTGGCAAAATGTGACAAACTAGGATGAAATGCAACAGCGAATATACCCTCATCGAACTTTTTTCGATGTGAGGTAATTTCCTGAATACATGCCTTCTCCTCGAATAGCCATAGCCTAACGCTGGCATCATGACCTGTCGAGCATGGTTTGATTGCAATTAATATAGATTGGATAAACAGTGATGGGCGTTAGTTGGGTGAGAACAGGGGACGAAATAATATTCTTTCTACCTCTATGTACTTCGATCGATAACTTACTGGCACTGAGCAGATATTTTCCGGTTGGATCGCAAGCTAAGCTTGTGACTTCATCCAGGTGGGCAACCATTGTTGACTTGCATTTACCTAAGAAAGAAATAGAAAGTTGTAAGGTTCTATTCCAATCGCTAGACTTCGGTTGAATTCGAATCGGAGATACTATGATCCGTGGGTAACTTACGTGTCTTCAAGTCCCAAAACTTGATGTCATGGTTGCTATCTGCACTAGCCATATAAGGCAAGGTCGGGTGTATTACTATAGAGTTGATCCGATACGATTCATCACTTTCAAAGGTAGCCGTTGGCTGAGTATTAAATTCGGTGTTTTCTAAACATGGTGAGATATCGTAAAGCCTGATTTTGCCATCAAGAAACGACACAGCTATATCCGTTCCAGAATGGCATACGTTATAAAGGGGCATTCTGGCTATACATGTCGGTGGACTATCAAGATGTATCACCCCAATAGGATTTCTATTCTCACCAGTGGTGTTCCAAATCTTTATGGTTAGATCTGCGCTTGCAGAACATAGTAGAGGCTCAGATTTAGGATGCTCGACGGTTTCAACGGCCCAGACCGCATCGTCGTGCCCATCAAACCTGCAAAATAAGAGCGAGCTATCGAATTTGTCATACTGATCGGCCGCGCTTGGGTTCGGAATAATTGTCCACATGAAAAGTTCACCATTTTGAGCACCTGAGAAAATGTGATTCTTGCATATTGTGATCGATAAGATACGTGAAGTGTGTCCCCTATATGTGTGAAGCGGTTCTATGTCGAGGGTAGAGCCCTCTAGGGAACTAATGGCATTGATTGAGGGTAGTAAATTGGGCTGCCTTGATTTGCTAGCGTTGGAGGCCGGTCGCGATAAATTCCACAACTTTATCGTCTCGTCTTCTGATCCTGTGGCAAGCAATGAATCTGTATCGCTAAATCTCAAAGCTCTCACACAATCATAATGAGATTGTAATCGATACTTGGCTGTCCATTGTTTACGCCGATAATCTTCAACATTGGACTCCGAGCCTAATGTGGTTAAACTAGCTAATTCACCAATGTCTACGACATCACGTTTCTGCTGGCTCGGGCACCAACCTTTGGCGTTTGCTGAGACATTCTGTTGAGATTGGTCATTTGTCGTCTTGCGATTCATATCCTTCGGACTATCGATAGAAACTGGGTTGACATTGACGGCCGTCGTTTTTCCTGAGTTAATCAAGTCAAGGTTTTGCCGTCTGATCATTGCTGTCGCTTCACTACATTCTTTGTCAAAGTACGAATATTCGGGGGTTGATGTGGAGGCAGCACGATCAGCCGCATCGACAACATCATCTGAAATTTCCTCTTCCTCGTCATCCTGGCTTGAATCTTTCATCCCCTCGTGGTCATACAGAAATCCGAATGTGGCTAATACTGACGCTTCGGCGTCACCAACACCAGCGAGTTGTTTTGCCCCATTGTTATTTGATAGGAGATCGGAGGGAAACGGACCCCTTTTACTGATGTCCAAGTTATTTCTATTAGTTGTATTTGTGGAGCCGTTTTTGGGGTTGTTGTTGGTGTTGTTTAGAACTGGGTTAGTAGATTGATTATTCTGCTGCTGATTGCTTGTTTGGGTATCAACGATTCCTAGAAGCGATCTGACTCGATTCGAGCGTAGATCTATGATTGTATCCGTGTAGCCAATTTCTTGTAAGTAATGTCTCAGTAATTCACGACCATAGGTGACCGTGCTGGAGTTATTATTGCTACTTAAAAAACCGTCCTCATTTTGAGCCTTTTGCGTGCCATCATCGATTTCTTGGGCTTGATTAGTGCACTCTACGGGCGGAGGATCTGTTCCATGCTTTAGTTTATGGTATTTGGCTCGTTCCATTCTCAAACAATATTCTAACATTTTGATCCGTCGAATCAAATCGTGCTTCAAGTTTTCATGGGACTTTTTTTCGCCCTGGAGCAAGGCAATACGAGCCGATAACTCTGCCTTCTCAACCTCCCACTCTTGCCGCTCAACTTCGAATCTATGCCATTCATATTGCAGATAATGCAAGACCCCAGGTATCGTATAAGGAGGTTGCTGATTTTGTTGCTGCTGTTGCGGTTGTTGCTGATTAGATTGTTGTTGGTCGTTGGCTTGATGCTGTTGCTGTTGTTGCAGGGTTTGGGCTTCGGATACGTTCAGCTCCATGTTGGATGAGGGATGATAATGATGGCCGAATGGATTTAATAAAGCTTGAAAGCGGTCGAATCCTGGAGCTCATATAATAAAGGTAAGACGTTAAAACGAAATGATTAGCTGTTACACTAGGGGGTGACAGTGGTAGTGGTAATAATAATGATCTATAATCATGATAGATAGATGGATGATACGTTCTCGCAACAAACTCACGTCGTCGCGCAAATTTTGATGTTCACAAAACATCAACTCTACCCCAACTATCAGCCCCTGCCCCTCTCTCTCTCTCTATTTCTCCGCTTCTTTTTCGCGTTCTCCACCAGGTCTCGCAGAGGTCCCATAGAGACATAGCCCAGAGTTCATGTGCGAGAGCGTCGTTGAATGCTGCCGTTTTGTCGAGCAGCGGCGGCGCCAGCCGGGGACTCCTCGCTTTTTGACTGTCGACAAAGCTGCGCGAAGGGTCGCTCGCACACGGCGCTAATTCAGCGTGCTGGGTGCCTTCATAGGCGATGTTTGATGAAATTAGGGATAAGAGTGACTTCATGTCCCTGAATTCATGGAGCACTCACTTGTTTCACCCAATTTCAACCACTTTTCCTCCTCTGCATCGACAATACCCCAAAATCTTGGGTATCATTTCCCGGATGCCTCGAGTTAGAATCCCCGAAATAAATACACTGCTCGTACCATCTGCAGAGATTTTACCAGTAGCTTTTGCATGTTAAAGAGTCCGGGATGGACCGAGAAAGAAGCATTTTATAGGCGCGAAGATTCAAAAATGTTACGCCAACGCTTTCGATTGCGCTGTTCGTATGCCCAACCGATCGCGTAGCAGGCAAATATTTGCGTGGTTCTCGCGCCAAATCGCGTGCTAGCTCAATCAGGCCCATGTCGAGACAAGTTCTGAGGGGACCCCATTCCAGACGAGATGGTGGTCTCATTTAAAGACTACCTATTATGCTTGTTACTAACTTTGTTGCTAACATTTAATCGCGTTAGCGGCAAAGTTATTGATCTCGGACCGAAATTGTCAGAGTTCGTCAGCGGAAATCCGGACAAGAGTTGGCTTGTGAAATTTTACGCTCCGTGGTGTCACCACTGTCAACAGTTAGGTGAGTAACATGAAGCAAATAGACGACACCTTGATTCAGGTTCCCTCTCTAACCTTGAATCGAAAACAGAGCTGACCTACCAGAATGTAGCCGAAGAGATCTATCACAATCAGGACAATCTTATTGTGGGTCGGGTCGATTGTACAAAATATAGCTCAGTATGTGAGCAGTATGAGGTTCGTTCGTATCCAACCATATTGTTTTTGAATCGGGGCTTGCGGGAGAGGTACAGAGGTGACCGCAGTGCAAGTTCACTAATCGACTTTGCCATCAGACTAAACGGACCTCTCGTTCGAACGATCGAACACTGCGATGATCTGGAAGAATCTATAAATCGCTTAGGCCTCATAGTTTTATCTACATCCCGAAAGAAATCTGACAAATTATACGAAACTTTTGAATCGGTAGCCAAGTCACTTAGGTCTGTATATTGGTTCTACCATTCTAGTGCGAAATGTAGGGGCCTTCAAGCGGATAAGATATACTTAATGAAAGCTCACGTTGCGAAAGCCCTGCAATTCGACTCGAAACAAGATTCTGAAAATCTTGAACGAAAGATCAGTGAATGGGTTGCTAGAGAATCCTTTCCAATCAACGGAGAGATTAACAGCTTAAACTTTGATAAGACCATCGCGATGGGGAAGACGATTGTCCTTGCCGTGCTGAATGAGTACAAACCAGCTAAAAATTTTCTACCTACCTCGAAGATTGTCTTTTCCTTGTTTGACAAATATGCCAAGAAAAATAATCGTCATGATGACCAGCTCAATTTTGGCTGGTCATCCGACTTAGATCTGATCGAGTCTATTGTCATCGGATCTCTACCTGTGCCGAATCTAATGATAATCAGGCCCGACCTTAGTTACATTATGCTATTCAAAGATGAGAAGAAAAAAGAGAGAGAATTAAAAAATTCAAAAAAGTTCAGTGAGCCAGTGATCAAGTCATTCATCGATGGTGCAAAGTCGGGAAAGCTACCATTTGAAGGCGGTAGCACCTATTACCATAGAATTCTGCGCTTTTTTCATGGTATTTACAACAGTCTATCAAAAAGCTTTTATGCAAACCCCCTGTTGGCAACTGTCCTTGTCCTTGTACCATCATCTATACTCCTTATAGTTATATACACAACTTGCATACATGATTCAAGCAACTGGTCCGAACCATCTGGCGCTAACTACCACAAATCTGACAATCCGGATGAAAGCAATGAAGAGGACAACGATTGTGATGATACTGAAACCAAACATCAAGGTAATCAAGGAACTCGTTCGAGTCATCGGAAGCAAGAGTGAAACTCGGCACTAGTCTGAGCTCGATCCGTGCATGTATGTTACTCCATGGCGCCATAAGAGTTCATTTTGTGATCATGGCTTCGCTCTGAAAACGAAGACCAAAATGAACATAAATGAGTGTATGTTTTATTTTGGGAACACATTCAATACTTGCCGAAGTCCTCGGATGGCAAGCGACGGCGGGCAGGTTTCGTAGAGCTCTTACAAGACAGGGCGAACTTGAGATCCTGCATCATCTGGTCGCACATTGAATCACGATCTAGTTTACGGCGCATTAAGTACATAAACGATTCCACCAGAGCAACAATAAAAGCAAGTCCCATCCCACCCAGTAGAACTACAAACACACCTCCGACGTTGGCGAGACTCAACTCTGTCACCCCACCACCCTTCCCGTCATCACTACAGGTTCCAACTCCATGTCTCTCTTTCCACCAGCGATTCTTTAGTACGTGCAACATTCCGTTCTCCTGCAGCTGCAAGATAGCTTGAGATAAGAGAGTCCTGTAAGGCTTCTTATACGGTGGAAATTTACGTGTTGCGATACCATAATTTTTGGAATCCAAAGGAGATCCGATTTGGGTGAGGTTGCAGTTTCTTTCGGTTATATACTCAATCGATGTGGACTCCATGAAGAAGGCAAAATTACCTTGCTCTACTCGCTCTTTGCCTTCCTCATTCGACCTCACATAGGTTTTGTGATCCTCCATAAATTTATAGATCTTGTTATATGTTTCAATCTGAGAACCCTGAAAGAAGGTCCTGGTGGTGCCACTATCAACGCAACCATATTTTATCTCAGTTTGCCCGCTCAAGTCCTTAGCGTTTTCGATTGGATAGACTATCTTCTCAACGGTCAAAAAAGCGGCAAGATTTGCAGTGTAGGATGAGATCATGATCAAGGTGAAGAAGTACCAAATGCCAGCCATGGCTCGTGTTGACATTGACTTGGGCGCCAAATCAGAGCCTTGCTGCATTATTGATCCAATGGTGAACCAGAACGAATTTAGCAATGAGAAACTATTTCGCATGACCGCCTTATCCTCTTGGCGGCAAGGATATGGATTTGTCCATTCATAAGGCGAGATCCTTCCCACAATGAACAAAATTATGCTGACGCCAGAGTAGGCGCACAACATATAGAGCCACACGTCCAGTGAGAATGGCGATAGGAATGAAAACAGTGTCGTTACCTTGTTGGTGGGTTTCTTGAAAAGGATTGAGATTCCCGTATTCATGAACGGCAATGTGAAATCCACCGCCTCCTCCCGCGAGGAAGTAATAGTTAAATCAACAATCGCAAGATCAGCTTTGCCAGAGATGATCTCGCCTATCATTCCATTCCAATACTCTGTTCCGTTTGGATGCTTGTCTTTGACACCGTATTTTCCATCATCAACTTCCTTGAATCTGTACTTGAAACCTACTATCCGCGATAGCTCGTGTATCAGATCAACAGCATACCCCTCGTACTGATCATTTCCTTCCTGTTTGTTTGGCGTAGATTTGAGCATGAAATAGGGTTGGGTCCTCTTAGTAGTCACCACAAGGGTGTCTATGGCGTCTGTCTCAGCTACATAAAACTGGTTAAATTTGACAGGATCAATATCCAGGCTAACATTAGCACTCTCTCGCCACTTTCCGATATACTCTAATCCATGTTCACTCAGAGTGATCACCTCAAAGGTTATTCCTGACCTGCGTCCTGATTGGTCGAAGGAAACTCGACCTGTGAGCCCATCAAATGACATTGATCGCATATAATTTATTATTGAGCTTCCATGTTGCCAAGTTTCGTCGCTACTATCACAGGACAAGGATTGAGCCTCTATTGACTGACCGCGATCTAACTCGCGGATACCGCCAGCAAGAAGACTAACTGCATCGTAGATTAGAGCTGTTTGTATGAGGATGTCAGATTGAGTTAAAGCAGCCCCATTGCTTGACGCATATTCGTGCCCGAACACCGAGTCTCTATTCAGTTCAGAGAGCAACCTGTCCAGAGCTTTGCTCTCTCTATCGATCAGCTGCAAGCCAGTGATCTTGGTTCTCCCGAACATGAAATCCTCCATTCGAATAGTTGTTAGATCAAGTGAAGTTATGAGGTAGCTCTGTTTCTCGGTCATGAGCCCTACTTGCTGGGCTTGTTTCAAGCATTCGAACATATGCTCCCTACTTATATCGAGGACGATGTTGTTCTCACCGGACTTCTTAACGCTCCAAAATAGATCTCGGAATTGTGTTTTTGGTTGGAGTTGGAACAATTTTATGGTCCATTTCTTTGCGTAAACACCGCTCAGTTCCTTGAAGATATCCTGAAGGCGAATCATAGCCTCGCTTGACTCGTAGACTACAGCAAACGAGGTCCAATTCCAAGCCTGAATTAAGTCTATGTAGGCTCGAGCCAACACATCGTATGAGGGATATAAGTTGATGGCCAAATCAACTCTGCGTAGAACTAAATCTGGCTTCATCTCGATATGTGGCACCTCAAGAGAGTCACAAATGGCCTGGACATGCTGTGAGGCTGCACCCGCTAAGGGGCCGAATATAGCCACGACACCTGTTCTAAGTAGACTGCAGGCTTTCCGATCCGCATCAAAAGAGTCATCTCGCGAGACATTCTCCACCTTTGGAGCGAATAGACTCCTCGGCATGAGCTTGAGGTTGCTGTTGATATCGCTTAGGGCTACCTTGAAGGCGAGCTCTTGCTGCTGTTCGTTTGCCCCAAACAGAGCTCCTACTCTAATTTCATTCGGCAATCCGTTGGTTGCTCGAATATGTACAAGGACAACAATAATAAATACAAAACTTGAAGCGTATAATAGGCGCCAACGGATGTCCATCTTCGATCGAGTGGTTATCCAACTGGACAAATTTGTCTCTCACTACATCATAGCCACAGAAAGCCGGCACTTCCAATATTGGGTTCCAAATCTACGTATGGATGTACATGCATACCTTTCAGATCCTAAATTGCAGATAGGCTTGATTAGAAATCACATCAACTCCAAGAGTTGATGTTGTACGTGCTGCGTAAAGATCGGGTCGTCCCAACTAAGTACAACGTGCACAGAGATTGCGCCTGAGTTCTTCGCGGCGCATCAATTATGAGTCGCTTCAAATCATCTAATCGCCGATGTATTTCCTTATCCCTCTTTTAAAGAATCACTTGAGGCTTACTGATAAAGGGTAGCGTCTCTTTGGAGCGCCTCATCTTTCGTCTATCGATTAGTCATTCAGCTCGAGATCCCAGAATCAACCGGCAATAAGCTGCCTTTTTGATTGATTGCTCGATTGACGAGTTATTGGGTTGCTACAATATGAGTTGACATACGATACGTAAAGTCGTGATCAACTAGAAATCGTATTCGATACGATTTAAACCTTAAGTGCATCATCTGCCCTCCGATGAATACCTCAAGCTGCCAAACTACTATATTGTAGTGCGCGAGCTGTAAAGAAGCGCACGTCGGCAGCACAGACGACGCACCTCTTGGCTCAATCAAGAAAGGTAAATGTTGATCAATTAGCCCCATGGCCTACATCCTTGAATTCTGAGATCTGAGACGGACTGCCTCTGCTGACTAAGAGAAATTTTCAGCCATGGAACTCGAGCCAAGAGGCCTTAATCCGAAACGGCCTCCTGCAGACGAAATCATAACCGAGTTCTTCTTCGATAAGAAGTGTGGAACCGGCGACACTCACGATAGATTCTATGATTGGTGTTCGAGTGGCAACACTACCATAAGAAATGTTACTTGCGAAGGAGTTGGCGGTGATGCAGGGATTTGCACCTTTGAGGGGAAGTTTAGTGCCATAAAGACGCTCGCAGATAGCTATGGATACCTGCAAGATTATATGATAGAGCTTTACAGGGCCGCACCGTCAGAGTTGACAAATTCTACCTCGCTGAGACCAGATCAACAAAACGCAACAGTTTCTAATTCCGACAAAAACCTTACTACCGCGGCCAATACAACTGCTACCACCACCACTACAACTCTCGCTCCAGAGGTAAAGTCAGCCAATTATGAGTTCTACTACAACCATGTTTGTGATTTTGGAGGTCCGAGTAAGATGCAGAATCGAACAGATCGGATCACTATTGACCGAAGCACCTTTGAAAAGATAAAAAGAATATGCTACCAAGAGATGCATGGTGCTCCTTATTCATTGCCTTGGTGGATGATCGTGATTATAGTTATGCTAGTGATCATGGCCGTCGGTACGGCAGCATCTCTATTCTGGAAGTACTGGCTTCGTAGGCGCGTCTACGGGAGACGAACGGGCGAACCGACAAGCGATCTCGGCAGCATGTGGACATCGGCCCCGTTCTCATCGAGTTCTATCATCCAAGGTGGGCCTAGTCAGGGTGCTTGGAGCGGAGCTAGAGAAAGAAGTTCTTCGAACAGAGGATCGACGAGTGGTCAGGGCACATCTAAGGCTGCAACCATTTCCTCCGGCCTACCAACTAAAGTGAGTCAAGCAGGTAGTTTACGATCAGCTCAAGTGAGCAAAAGATCCTCATTGAGCCGCTCGACAAGTAAGCGGCGTAATTGAAAGTTGACACTTGTTTGATAGAGAAATTTTTTCATCATAAACATAGACTCTTATCACTAGTAGTTATGAACTTATCAGTAGCTCATCCCAACATCTCAAACTCATCATCATCGTTTGTCTGAGAGTTGTTGTCGGGTGTATGCTCATGAGCGGTTTTGGACTCTGAATCCTCTGTCGTATCATAGTCGCTCGGCTCCATCAGTGAGGTGAACTTCTCCGCCTCTTCACATGCTCTCTTAATCTTAGAATTCCGTCTATCAGCGTTGGTGTTTGTTGGACAACTTTTGTGCAGTTCTTGGTTCGTCTCGGCCGTAGAGAGCTTCCAGCCTGGGGGTCTTGATTTGGCAATCTCGAACATGGGCGCTTTCTCAGACTTGATCAAAAGTCGCTCTGAGAACTCGCACCATTCATCGAAATCCTCCTCGGTGTGAAAATAAAAGCACAGTGCCAAAGAGGGATCCAATCTATCGAGAGGCATCTTTTCGGGACCAACACAATGATAACTACTGTCAATAGCCGCGGAACAATCAGACAAGTTTGCTTCAGCCTCCCTCGAATCGAAGTCCACATATTGCTGTGTACTGTGTGGATCCAAATATATGATATCGTCTTCTATGTAACCAATGAGATACAACGCATGATTTGGACGGCCTCCTATTATGCCTAATGAGTTTTTGAGATGAAAAGTCTTCCTAAGACCTTCAAAGTATAGTGGATTGATTTTTGTCAGTCCAAGTCTAAGTTGGATGAACAGAATACCGGGTAACCATTCACTGAATGTAGGCATATTGCTTGAACTTGTTGGATCCCTCCCATTATTCAAATTTATCGACAGATTTTCGATCATGAACTTAGATTTGATTTCATCCACAACTACAATATTATCCAAGGCCGCATCGATTGAGATCATAGCTTCATTCTGGTAGGTCGGGTTGATACTAGAGCCTTGTGATTGGGTGCATGCTATGCGTTTCAGTGCTTGTGCTATAGTGTTAGGCCCGAACCATTCGCCAACAACCTTACCCTCTTGCTGCCCCACTCTAACAATGTTGTGGATCGAATAAGTGCTCTCATCTTTATCTTGAAACAATCTCAAAATACGATTGTACACGTCAGGATTACTTTCGAGGCCCTGAGGTGACCACCTCCAGTCTCTTCCCAAATTCTTGTTGAGTAACGCGTTTGCAAGAACCATCTGGCCACATCTTATCATGCACCCAAAACCTCTATCCGTCGTGTAGCGGGCGTTCTCATCTATTGGCGGAAAGTTTCTTCGATAAGTAATCCACAATTTTGATCTAATGTCATCGCTGAGCTTTTCAGAGTCTTGAGGGAGTTCATACTGCTTGCCCAGTAGCCAGACATGGCTTTCGCAAGAGCTCAAGTCAAATTTGTTCGAGCAAGTGGAGCTAGATGCCTCGTTGAGGGCGGTCACGCAAAATTCCATGAAATTGCGTAATGAAAGACGACGGAATAATGATTGAAGCTTAGCCCGACTTGGTTTAGGCGTCTTGTTGGATAAACTAGGCTTGTTGTGGGCTTGTTCGGTGGAAGATTGTTGCTCTAGTTGATCTAAGTTTGTTGCTCGTCGAATTTGGGTCAACTCTACGCTTGGTTCACTGGAAGATCCTGAGGTGCAATACTGATTCTTGACTCGAGTTCTCCAATGGGCGTAGAGTTGGTGGGCATTAATGATTAATTTTTTGACGAGGCGGTAAAATGCAAAAACCGGTCCGTGTATACAGTTGACTACTTGAGACAGCCTCATACAGCCTCTGGCCTGAGCACGAAACGTAACGAAGTATCGACTCCCTCGAACCTGAAATTCTCTTCATCTACTGTATCGATGTTTAAGGAATAATCTTGGAAGCCTTGCAGCTGTCAATCAGTAACAGTATTTTGAGAGTTGTGGACCGAAGGTGAGGCGGCCCAACGTAGTATGATGTAGATTTTTCACGAATGAGTTGATCGATGGAGTTAATTCATTAAGGTTTCATAAACGTAGTAATTATTTTTGGCCGCTCGACGAGCCTAGAAAGAGATGTGGACTCAAATCTATAGTTTGAGCGGATTGATCAGGACGAGGATTCTATCCGTTCTTGTCTTCTCACAATCCAATGATTGTGTTCCAATGATTCCAAGTATTTATTTATGTAACGGGTCTGCGATAATGTTTTTGGTTTCGAATTTTCGTTCACTTATGTACAACTTTAATGAACTCAGCGCTCAATTTTCTATCATTCATCTCGATAACAAATCTGCGGTTACTCTCGGACAGTTCGCCCATCCCAGACTGGGTCGCCAATCTAGGCTACATTCCATGCTTTTAAAAAATAGTGTATGCTTACGACAAAATAAATAGGGGATTAAATTGCACGAATCGCCTAGTTTTCAATTCAATGTTATGAGAATGAAATTCTTTTTGAGACTTAGGATCCATCATTCAAATCGGCTTGAAGTTCGTACATACGTTTACTGTTGGCCCGCTCCCCTGGCTGGTTCTTACAAGACAAAATCAAAAGCTGTAAATGAGGTGAGAACCGTTGAACAGAGTGCCGAATGTAAAATAGCAACCCCCACCTCCTATTGATATGATTTTCCTATCGCATTCTGAAATGCATGTTGTCGCATTTGTCAGAATCATAGGCCTCTCTGGTGACAGCTTTTGCTCTATGAACGTCTCCCTACTATTTCTCAAGTCGATCACTCGGATGGCGTCACATTCGAGACCGGTTACAGAGCAAAGACCTCCGAGTTGGACGAACCTATGTTCCGATACAAAATGGACATTTGACCCATAAAATGCACCTAAACTCTCGCCCAGATATGAGGGTTTGCCTTCACGCACATCCCAAAGTAGAGTGCTCAGTTTGCCATTGATTGATTTATCCTTGGTATCCTCACTGCCCTGTAAGCCTCCGTAGATAAGTAATGTGTTTCTATCCTTCACGTCCATCGCAAACGAATGTCGATCGAGCGGTTTTGTAGACTCTGCTGAGATGCAAGTGAAACCAAGCTTGCTCGAGCTGAGGTTCCAAACCACAAGGCTCGAAAGGCTGTTGAGCTCTGAGCATGAACTTAGTCCTCCAACCTGTACAAATTGATCGTTATCGATCTGAGATAGTTTATGGCGCCATCGTGTATACCGATAAGGGTCCTCAAACTGGTGTCGCATCTCTAGTCTACTGTCCGTAATAGCCGCCAAAAAAGAAACGTTTCGCGGATTATGGCGGGCTGGACTTTGCCGGCCTCCATTGAAAAAAACGACACCCGGTATCACCTCTACAACTTGGCCGTGCATTCTGTCAAGACAAACAGATGTTGACGAAAGGCTCCCTACATCAAGATGTGAGGTGTCGGAGGAACTTTTATCAATAGGTAGGACAACACAATCAGAGAGTCGTTTATGTTGGTGCCTATCTGGACTAGATTGTGTTGCTTCATCTATTCCAAACCCTCCTGTCACTAGTATAGTACCGTTATTCCCCAATTTGCAACTAGCATGACCGAACCTCCTAACGGAAGAGGTGGCGTAGCTGAGCTGACCACATTGTTCAAAATTGATTTGCCCAAGTTTCGTATCGACCTCTCCAAGATAGTTTGATGAATTTTCAGTCGCAACATCTGCCAAAAATGGATCCTTGACTATCAAGACTCCAGTCACAACGGCGTAATGGCTCAAATAGAGGTCCATCTCTTCATACTCGTCGAAGGGTTCTCGCTGGAAAGCTTCAACTGCTAGAGTATGATATCGTAAGGCGTTATGAAAAATCTGAAACATGCTTGAGATAGTGATATGATTAAGCTTGAGACGCTCGCCGAGCAGAGCTCTGATCTGCTCTGATGTAGGAAAGTATTTGAGCGGATATCCGAGCGTCACGAAGTGGTTGCTCATGAATCGTGCAAATTGGCTGCTTCCGGCTGGCCTAATCTGCTCATAACCTATGTAGTGCACTCTAAGTGCTAAGACTCGGAGCAGTTCAATCATAACCCCAAGAATTTTCTCGACCCTTTCAATATCTTGATAGCAAAGACAAACCTCGTTAAGAATGGCAACGTTTCTGATCCTATCCAAACCCTCCAATGCTATTCTGAGAGTTCGATCTAATTCAGGGATATCGCAGAGATCACAAGCTATAAGTTGATATTCATGAGACTTGGAGCTGAACACACTTGAATCTAGCTTTATCAAGCCATATCCGTCCAGCAATTTTCTATCACAGATGAATTCACGCTTCTGGGTTACAACCTGGGGAAGATCAATCTCGATCCAACGACAACAGTGAAGCCGCTTGAGGGCTGATGTATCATAACCAGCTCCTAGGACAATAAAACAGTCTATTGATTCAAACTTGATTGCCCTGTCAATGATCCAATCCATGGCCAACATTCGGGCCGCATAACCGCGATTAACTAATGGAGCCCTTCTCCATGATTTGACTTTGATCCATTTTTCAACGAAATCTTTCAATATCTCATCTGAGGAGTACCCTGTTTTGACGGCAGAGTACTTAGATAAAACGGAATAGTCGTTCGTAACGTATAGCTTATTTGACGAGCCTGAAGACATGTCTCGTGGCTAGAGAACAGAGGTGGTCCATATATTTATTGTGGCTCACTAGGATTGTGCTCTTAGCGTCACCATTTAGTTCTCCACGTACTTATTGGTTTTCTTCGATCGTGAGTAGATACTATTCTTCAAAAGTATGCTTGCATTAGGTGTAAACTGTTACAGGCTGCTCGTCCTCAGCCTCAATGTCGAATTGCCAGTTGAATTTTTCTTGCAAATATCTCTTCAAATCCGACGCATGCTTCCCCAAATCACTCGAATCATCACAGCGGTGTTTGACATTCTGGAAGAATGTATCAAGTAAGGTTCTGACCAAATTTTCTGACGCAATAATATCTTCGAACAACTCAGCTGGGACTTGTTCCATTTGACTAAGAAATGACCCAACGAAGTCTACATAGAAATGGGGAAAATCGCTTATCCCAGAGTCTGCTAAACAGATGAGATTGAGGAGTCTCTTCCAATGTTCAAAACACTCGAAAACTTGGCAGAGTAAGAAGATTAGAAATGCAAATTGAAACTCTCCCATCAGCAATTCCTTGCCAGATGAGCCAACAAAAATTTGTTCGAGTTTCATCGTGCTATCCAAACAATATTGAGTGATCCTATCATGGCCAATTGGCTGATTTGAATCTCTGTGATCAAAGGATATTCGCGTAAATCTAATTCTAGCCGTTGGCTCAGCTACCAGCTCTGGCAGAAGCTCATCACCAGCTTCCGGACATGGGTTCAGTCGACTATATCGTAATCTAGGGTTTTTCATGGGACCTGGAGTATGAGAACCCTTCACGAGATAAGGTATCGATCTTATAAGCTTACACTCGGGCATGAGGGACTCAACCACTGTCGGAGTTAATTTGTTTGTTAGGCTACAATAGGTTCTGTACGAAGAAAAACTGTAAGGACCTAGATAATGACCTAACTCTCGAAGGTTGGCCCTGTAGCGGTCCTGTTCTTCGGTGAGCACATGGTCGGACATGATGAACTCCTCGTCAATTGGCGACCACTTCTTCAAAAGCAATTCTCTAGGTTGAAAGTTGTAGAAGAATCCACATCTCGGACCTAATCGGTTGTCTCTGTTGTCACATGCGCTTGCATAGACAAAATGCAGACCAGGAGGGATCAGTTTGATACCTTTAAATTTATCTCCGATTCTGTAAGCAGTCAAGTCGATGCCAAACTCACTACCAACAGGTAGGTCCTCCAAGACGAGGATGGCGCAGTGTTCCTCAAATAAAAACTTAGCTATCTCAGGATCAATCTGATCGGTTTGCGGGTAACTTGGTATAGTTTCCATGATTAGGATGGCCAGCTCCAGAGGCCAGGAACGATTATAATCGTGCGTCAGGTCCAGGAAATAGGGTTCTTTGTCGATGCGTAGTTAGGGCCAGGAGCCATCAGAGTTAATAGATAGATGGAGTTCTGGGTTTTCTCGTATTTCTAGGAGAGAGAAGGACTCAAAACAGCAAAGAAACAATAGAATTTACCCGTTACCAGGAATAAATACTAAGAAATAAAACTAGGCTGCTAATGCATATCGGACGAGCAACAAAGGTAGGTGTGCGGAATTCAAAACCAAAAATGAATACTAGTTCCCTACAGAAATATGAGAAGCAAGGGTCAAGAATCTGAGGATAGTAGTTTGAAGTCTCCTTCGGTGACATGTCAGACCCGTCAACCCGAGGGCCACTATCATCCACGCTCCCCCAGCGGCTATGGCAAGCCTTTGTCGTCGCGCTTGGCACTACCGGATTTTTCTATCCAAACTACCCTGTTTTCTCTCATTTATTTTGCTCAATGGAGCTTCTGTTTGCTATTGGTAATACAGAATGCTGCCGGGAGTGTCTCAAAACACTGATGGTCGTGTACCCCGCTCTTTGATCCGCGCTGATTGTGAGAGCATTCGTAATCAACGGACGGACTCTGTTACGCCCACTTCTGATGATCGGGGCATAAGCGCGGGCAGGCACAGAGAATTTTTGAATCTCCATGATAGGTGACCGAAAACCCAGAATTCTGTAGGTCTCTCTTTTTCTACTGAACCAAGTCGCGACCAAACACACTTTGATCCCGAAGAACCATCGGCTACACATGTCCATAAAACGACATTCTAGCCTTTACAGTTTTGGCTGGTTCGAGTTGAGATTTTCTACTTAGTCCAATTGGACTGGAAAAGTATGGTCCAACTCGAAATTAGCTCCGAGAGCGTCAAGATACTCCTGGTTGGGGATACGGGTGTCGGAAAAACGTCCTTAATCTATAGCCTGGTAAACGATGAATTCGAGCCTAAACCACCGGCCAAGATGGCCGACGTAACCATTCCGGCTGAGGCTACCCCCGAGAAAGTGCCACTTTGCATTATCGATTATTCTCCCAGGGAACAGGATGAAGATGAATTGAAAGAAAGTATACGGAATTCACATGTTATCTGTCTTGTATATACCATGGGAAATGACAAGAGCCTAGAGCGGGTGTCCAGCTATTGGATGCCTCTTATTCGTGGTTATCAAACAGCCAGCTCAATCAAAACCAACCAACCAACAGCATACAAGCCAATAATTTTGGTTGCTAGCAAAACAGATCTAGCCGATGAGGGGAAATCATTAGACAAGGTAACAACCGTGATACACAAATTTGTCGAAATTGAGGCCTTCATTGAGGTGTCAGCTCTAATTCAAAGAAACATAGTCGAATTGTTCTCATCCGCTCAAAAGGCAGTCGTGTATCCTCTGGCGCCTCTATTAGATCCTCATCAACGAATCCTCACAGACGAGTGTCGTGATGCCCTTATAAAAATCTTCAAATTATGTGATCTCGATGGTGATGGTTTACTGAGTGACCACGAAATGAACTTGTTTCAGGAGAACTGTTTCGGTACACCTCTTCAAAGAGATGCTCTCGACGATCTCAAGTCAATAATCAAGCAAAGTACCGTGAACGGAATTCAGGAGGACAGCATCACTCAAACTGGCTTCCTTTTTATACACACCCTCTCGATAGATAAAGGTCGTCATGACTTCACGTGGCAAGTGCTGAGAAAATTCGATTACGATAACGGGACATCTGGAAAGGTGGTACACGTCTGTGAGGACGAATTTGAACCAGACTTCACAGAAGAGATTCAGGTGATCGGCAAAGATGACACATCAGCCGAGAAAGCTACCGATTCAGATCCATCTTGGACGAGAGAGCATTCAAAACTCATCGGCACCGGATTAGGACTCACGCTAGCCACGATACTTAGCATAGTCGCCTTACGATACCTTATTCAAGGAAGCCTAAAAAGTCCTCCCTCTTAATAAAATTTATGACATTAAATTTCGGCTCAATCTCAGGGACGGAGACGCACAGACATCTGGTGGATCTGGCTCGATTTCTTGAAGGCTTGTGCTGAGTAAAACTCAAGTGTCCCGTCAACCACTAATTGATATTCTATGCACCAAGCGTTAATCGTTCGTGCAAGTTCTTTCAAGCCCAATTTAAATGTCCATGATCATAGCGATTGTTGCCTCCAGCCCTGAATCCTCGGCGAGATGGAGGTCCATGGCATTGGGGTGACCCACCTGGCGTCAACACCATGAACAGGCTGCTCGTCGCCAATCATCGAACCTGGAGTCCCTCGTCTGCGCCGCGCAAAGCTTTTAAGGCTGTCAGTTGCAGCTCCATCGCCGGCTTTCCCAACCAATTGACACTACCGCTCGCACTCGCACCCTCACTCTCGTTCTCGTTCTCAGCAAACACCTGTTGCACGAGCTCTTGGACGAGCCGATGGATAGGTAACAAAGGAATCGAATGCTCGCACTCTCGCTCGTATTAAAGCGCCCGCACCCAGCCGAGGCTGTTAGCTCGAGACATGGACGCAGACTGAGATCGAGACTGGGGGAGGAGAGGTGAGCCGGCGACTGTGACTGTGACCGGCGCCTCTTCATGGCGGCCGCCATCCGCTTGATTTCTCTCTCGCCCATGTCTCGGCCAAGATCGAGATTTTTGGATCCTCGGTTGAACCTCTTGCGCAAGACCTTGTGTTTGCGCGGCTGGATTAGTGAATCTTGGGTACGAGGTGGACGCCAGAGCAGCGGCTGAGGCTGGCGAATGAGGTTGGGATCTGGGGATGCTTTGGGGGCTGCTTTTCCGAGAGAGAGAGAGAATATCCGGTTTATTCCGGCCTTCGATGATTTTTTAACATAAAAAACACGTTGTAAAACCCACCCCCTCACCATATATTTAGATTCTGGGGGGGGGGCCTGGAGTCTAAATATAGCTTGCCATGTTTGTCGCTGGCTTGGTACATAACTAGGCTATTTTCATCTCATACCAAATCTATCCCAGCAATAAGTCAGGACGGGTCTGAGTCTTCGAAGAGTTGACCGGAATCATCAATCAGGTATTTCCAAGGATCACAAACAATCAAACATGAACATGTATTTAATGACAGTTACAATCATTGCATTTACAGCCCTTGTATCGGCTGATGGAGGTAAGTGATCGCTCACCAGCCCCTACAAGATACAATGAGCAAGAGCCCTAACATTATAGATTAAGAGGTGGGTGACCGGAAGCCCATTCCAACTCCAGTGAAAAGAACTCTAGATGGAATAAATCGGGCCGCCGAAAGGGGAGCGAAGACTGTGAATGGCTTGACGGGTGGCCTAGAGGTTAGGGTCGAGAGATTGGTCAATGCTGAGCCGCATGTGCCCATGCAAAGTAACATTCTTGCCAGTTCAATCAATGGTGCAGGTCGGCTCTTGCGCAACGTAACTCTCGAAGTGGGGGGATTTGTTAGTAATGTTGGAAAGAGCGTGGTAAACTTGGCCAGGAATACGGCGGGTGCCTTCGTTCAAACTGGAAGGGAATCAGCAACTCGTCTTAGAAACATTAGAGGTCGGAGACCAGGCCAGGTAGATCCAGCTGTGGTGCCCGAGATGCCGCGAGTAGAAATACCGCACCTAGTAGCTCCAGAACCGGGATCAGAGCCCGCTGCCGCCGGGGAACAAGATGGTCATGCACCAAACGAGCTTGAGCTCAAGAAGAAAGAAAGTTCGGACCAGTAATTGGGGTTGAAGGCTAATAATGAATAGGTCTCGTATCGTTTATTAGAATTTCTGTCTCTTGAGGGAGTTCGTGCTTAGGTAGCGATTGGAGGTAGACCAAAGAGTTCCGGCTTGAACTGTTCGAGAGATTGGAGGGTTAGCGTTGGTTTAACCATGACGCCATTTAGATTTAGCTTCTTATCCGGAACGAAAACTACCTGCATTCCAGCTGCAAGTGCTGCCTTGACCCCGTTGATGGCGTCCTCGAATACAAGCACTTTTTTCATGTCGGTAGGAGGGTTTTTGAATCTTTTTGCTGCCACTAAAAACACATCTGGATGAGGTTTTCCCAATTTGACCTCTGGATCGCTGCCAGCGAAGACGTGGTGGCTAAAGGGTTTGCGCAGTATGTCCCCTATGTGCCCGGTTTTCTTCTCAAAACCTGTCTGGGCCGAGCCTGTGGCAATGGCCATTGGGATACCCTTTTCACTCAGATGATTTATCAATCGCTGTGCACCAGGCAGTAGCTTGATTTTCGGATAATTCTTCTTCATGGCGCTCTCGTAGAGAGAAACCAACTCATCTGGTTTTAGTTGACCCGTCAAACCTAGTCTGTCCAAACAGATTATTGCCCCTTCGATTGGTTTCGTTCCTAGAGAGGGACGTTGAGTAATGTACTCAGCCATATTGTAGTGGGATCATTGATAAGCAGGCAGTTCTATGTACTTACCCATCATGTCTGCCTTGATCTGGTAGTCGAACTTTTTCCCATACCGCTCGGCAACCTCCGTTAACGCCTCGGTGTAATACCTCTCCGAGTCGACAAGAAGCCCGTCGCAATCAAAAATTACATGACTAATCGGTTGAAAAGTGGCCTGTTCTGTAGTTGCACCCATGTTAAATAGCCGCAGACGAACAATTTTCGCGATTCGTTTCTGATAGATATTTATTTAATCGTGTTTAATTTTGATAATCACAAGAAGGGTCCTCAGCAGACAGAAGACAAGTGGCAGCGTCAGCTGTTGAGCAGGTTAGGAGAGCACACCTGCAAGGTGCCCAAATCTTGCTCGCCTGTCCTATATATAAGATCGGTCGATATGCTCGAATCATAGTGCAGAGTTCATCATCGAGAGTCATTGGTATAAACGAGTAGAAAGAGCGGGCTATTTTTGGCCTTTTTTGTTAGGTGTCACTATATAAACTTGTACAATCCTCAAACAGATACAAACTATCTGCTGACTAAATTACGAGAACACTCCAATCAATATTCGAGCTATCACGAGATGGCACGTACACTTCCGACATTCGTATTGGCCTTGGTGGCTGTTGTTGGTTTAACTGTCTTGGTCGACGCAGTAGCACCAGCACATGAGTTCTACTGTATTGGCGAGCCCAATTTGGAAAGCTGCGAAATCTGCTGCTTAGGATACAATCTCAAAGGTGTCATGGAGGACGAGATAGGTTTCAACGGATCTGATAGAATTCGCTGTTACTGCAAACCGCACGAGTTCGACTAAGAGTCACCACTGATATGTCTGTCGTTCTGAAATCAAGGACAACATGGGCGAGTTCGTTCATTGTAGGTCCACATTTCCCACCCGAATCCATTATCATTGCGTCTGGTAAAATCTGGTTTGAGGAACCGGACTCTCGCATCGATCGACTCGTAAACCTGCTATTGTAGGGTGGTGCCGAGAGGTGTAACCGATATCGACGCGCTGATAAATTAAATTCACTACCTGAAACACTATCATGTGGTGCCTGGTAGATGGATTTGGAAATAAATCGGTTAGGTTCATTCGAAAATGTAAGCCCCAACCTCAGTGAGCTTTAGCTTGAGCTAATTTAAGGATGATCAGATCTTATAAAATTTAAGACTTTAAAATGGTCATTTTGTTCAACAAATCTTGATTCTAATGGTTGGTTGTTATAAATATTGTTAGCCGATCTACAAGTGCCAATTAGCCCAACAGGTCATCATGAACCGGTTTGGTTCTGGCAAGTTGATCCAGAGATGGTGCGACCCCCTTTTTCATTTCCGGCTTCAACAAGTTGTCAAGATCGATATTGAACTTTGTGCCTGACACTAAACTGTTCCAAGTCTCGGGCAACTTGGTCATTTTTGTATGATCAGATGTTGCTGGAATAGCGTCTATTAAACTTGTTGAGCCCTGAGCTTTGCCCTGACTCGGTGATAATGGACGGTCTCTCACCTCTGAAGCTTTGAAATTTGTATGCATTTGGCCGAAGCCGAAGGGATCATCGTTAGTAGTCAGATTAAGCGATGATATATCGTTGATTGTACTTGATAAGTTCGCAACGCTAGGTCTAGTTGATGTAACACTCGCAACGCTATGTGGGACGTTGCCGATGGATAATAGATCAAATTCGTCGATCGGTAGAGAATCTTTAGGATTGCCTTGATTATTGCTAACTAAGCCTGAATCCCTAACGTCTGAGCTTAGCTCAAAAAACGAGTCAACAAGCGTATCGTCGCTTGCCAACATATTGCCTGAATTCGTGGTTGGCACACAAGCTTGCATGTCTGTCTCGGAGTTCGGTTGGTTCATCCGCTTACTAGCCGATGAGGCTAGATGAGGATTCTTGAGAGTCAAATCAGGAATGTTAGATCGATTTGCTCTGGGAGGCCTCGGTCGTTTGTTAGAAAATATATCGATACTTTTCACGATTGCCTTAAGATCAGCGTCGTTATTTTTCAACTTGACAACTGGATCCTGCATCAGGCTGGTGGCATTTTTGGACGTGGAATCGAAATCTGGGTCTTGGTCGGAAAACAAGTCCAATACGGGTTCACTTGTAACTTGACCATCCTTGGCAGATTTTTGCAAGTCTCGATCGATATTATTGCCATCATTGTTATCATTTGCCTCGCCTCTGTCGTCACTGAAGCTATCATTTGAGCGCTCATTGTTACCGTTAGTGTCCTCCTTTGATTTGCTCTCTTTTGGCCTTGATATGGTCTCGCTTTCATACTTCAACGAGTCGCTGAAAGAATTCTTGAATTTCAAGTCTGATTTCCCAGAGATGGAACCGTCCGAGGAGACGCCGACGTATTTATCTCTATTCTTTTTAGCCTTCTTGCGCTCCTCCCGTAGAACATCGTCGTCTTGGATGAATTCGATCAATTGCTTAACCCTAAGGCGTACGTTCACGCCACAATCCTTTCCCGATTCGTCCACATATGTGTAAACTTCCAAACTCTTAAGATCATAGATATGCTCGCGAGCACTTGTTACCACTCTTTCGGCTCCATTTTTGATCAAATAATTTAAGACAACAAGAGACTTGTAAGTGCGGCGCCAATTAGATTGATTGTCGACGAGCATCCGACGCCAAAGCATAGCCATAACTTCTGGAAAGTATTCATAGCTGAAGGTCGCCTGAGCTAATTCTTGCATCAGTTGGCCGGTTGGTCCCCACGCTTCATCATTTGTTGCTTCTCTCACCTTAGATTCCATCTCTGTGTAATTCATCACAAGATTTGTGCTTGAATTTCGATCGAAAAGTTAGATTATGAGACTATTCTGGTGTTAGATTTAGCTTTCGGGGAGCTGAGAACTTACGCCTTGTCGACAATTTCCCTTAACTTCCACATGTTGGCCAAGTCAATAAGTAGGCTTACGGAGAGTTTTCTAGAGAAAGTAAAAACATTGACAGTGGGACAGCTGCAACTTGATTGGTTGATCGCCCTTTAAAATAGTAAGATCACGGAATGGTTCAGCTGATCCTCAATCAGGGATAGAGATAATAGATAATTGATTCAGCGAGGAGAGAATTGATCATCGGCATCTCGGTTAGACCATCCAGTTGGATTATAGAAAAAGTTATTTATTGCGTCGTGCTCAGCAGAGCCCTATCACAGAAGGCGACCTCCCCCTGAAAAATCCTCTCACTGTGCTGATCGCCACTTGCACTTTGCAACAACGAACAAGCCACCGATCGTGGATGAACTGGTAAAAAAGAGAGCCAACCATCAAAATATGATACGTAATCCGGCTTCCAACGACCCTTCCCAAACAGAAATACTCGCAATCCATATGTCATCAACAGAGGTGGAGTTTTTCAATGGCTCTTATCGAAAGCATCATTATTAGCCATGTGAAAACAATCAGATTTTATGCATTATTGAAACTTATACTGAACGAAAGTCTGTTGCCAAACTGAAATTCATGCCAATCAATCAGTCGACTCCATCGTTTGACCCCTACGACGAGGATAGCTGGTTTTTCGGGTTCATGTCCCGCAACGATGCTACCGATCTTTTAAGTGACAACAACGAAATGGGTGCCTTTCTGGTCCGTGAAAGCACCACAGCAAGAGGTGATCTCGTTTTAAGTGTCAAAGAAAGTAATGACAAAGTCAGCCACTATATCATCAATAAGGTGTCCTCAGAGAAGAACCAGCAAGTCAGTTTCAGAATTGGTGAGCAAATTTTCCTCGACATACCAACATTGCTCACATTCTATAAATTGAACAACCTTGACGATACTCCTCTCAAAGTTCCTGCCAAACCCAAAGAGCCGATCGTGTAAGTATAATCGAGCAGTAAAATCAAATTTCAATATCTCTATTCAGATCTATCGAATAACTCATCTGAAACAACACACAGGCATAAGAGGAGCTTCACAAAAGACTATTTAGCTGAAATCAGATCATCAACAATACGTAACAATCAACCCGAACTCAAAGTTCCTTGCTCGCTTCAGAGAAAACTACCGAGTCTCGCGAAAGTGATTCAGTCGAGGATTCCTAATGCATACGATAAGACAGCCTTGACCCTCCGTGAGGGTGACATAGTTCGAGTGACCAAAGTTGACATCAGCGGATGTTGGGAGGGAGAGGTGTTCGGCCGGAAGGGTCACTTTCCGTTCAATTATGTGAAATTTATTGAAGAATCAAATGAATGAAATTCTGTTAATCAATGACAGGTCACTTTAGTCTTTTAACTTCTATTCGACTCTACCTATGCAAATTACATCGTTGGATATAATTAAAACAATGATTTGAACTATGTAAAACCTTTGCTTGGTTCTGATGCTTAAAGGGCATTAGAGAAAGTGTCGTCTTTGTCGTTTCTAAACAATGAGATGATCACTTTTGTCGTTTCAATTGTTCTATCAGATCATTGACCTTTAAAACTGGCCCAATCTTCAGACCCATGTGGTTGATCATAACGTCCGTGGTAAGGAGAACAAACGCCTTGCCATCAATCTCATGGTTCTCGAAAGTTTTTGAATACTTGACCAATGATTCATCGGTGCTAATAAACTTGAGAACATCACTCACTGTCCAGTTACTGAAAGATTTCAAGTCCGTTGGAGAAGACTCAACTTTGGTCTCTTGAACTGTTGGTACCTCTACCTGAGGGCTGAGTCCGTCAAGTTTGACTTTTTTGGTGATCTTGTTGCCTTTTTGGCGCTTCAAAGCTGCCTCTGCGGTAAGAACAGCTTCGCTAGCGGTCGTCGTATCGATGGGTGAGAAGGTGGATGCAAGCGAATTTGAATCGCTGACAATCGTTGGTGAGCTTGCGGCATTGGAACTCGGTCCTCCGTTCACTCGGCCATCATCTTGAGACTTCCCCTCAAGAGTCGTTTTTCGCCACTCAGCATAGGGAACCGTACGCTGACATTGAAACTTATTTGCGATCGGCGGTTCATCATCAATCTCATCAACAAATGACGAATTTTCAACCTGAAGTTCAATCTCTGGTGTCAGACTACGTCTAGGTCTCTCTTTCTTTGGTGTGGATTGACTCATTTTGCCTGATGTTGAACCTATCTTGGGTGATATGTTCAATTTTAGTTTTGGCTTGATCCTCGGACTACCCTTTGGAAGCTGAATTACTCTCGAGGGCTGACCAGATTGAGATGTTGCGTGTTGGTTGGGTGATGGGCTTGTCGCAGCTCGAATCTCTTTCAAAAGCGGACTCTTGTTATGTTTTGAGGTGTCGTTCTTTTGAGTTAGAAGTCCATCCCATCCATTGGGTGCCGTAATATAATGGTTTGTGTCGCGACACCAATTAATGGGGAAAATTTCTCGAGAATAATATTTGCACTCGTAATCAAATGATCCTCTCCACCCATCAAAATGAATGGTTAAATCTGGTCCATTAACCCTTGTAACAGTTGCTGGGCAAATAAGGAAAGGGTTTTTCCGATCCAATGCCTCGAGTTTCATCCCCTCCTTGAATAGATTCAATTTTGGTTTTGGTGGCGCTGGTTTAAAGCATTCTGGAGGTGCCACAACAGTTTCTGGTTTGGAAAGGGTTCTTTCAACAAATTTTGGATAGGTCGAGAGGTTGCCTTTGAAAGCCATTGGTGGGTATAGTAGCTCACCTGGTTTCGAGCCAACTGGTCTAATATTATCTGAGTCAACTAGCTCGAAGAAATCGTTCATGGTGTCGCCGCCCTCAAATCTAATCTTCACACGCATCCCTAATCCTTCGGTTGTAACAACGCTCGCTAAGCACCACGAGCTTGGATTGCGTGGGTCTCTCGCCTCGAGAAACATATGCGGCTTGAAGAGGTTTGGTAGGGGCGTTGGAGATTGCATGAAAGCCTCCTTTGGAGCTACCTCGGAGGGTCTAAGCTGCAGATAGAGGTCCCAAGAGAAGAGGGCTGGAAGAGGTGCGCTGGGTGGAGGAGGAGGCGGTGGTGGTGGCGGCGGTGGCGCCTGGGTTGATGGCGCGCAATCCGCAACAAATCGCTCGTTCTTCTTCGGCCGACACTTCATCTTCGGCCCTCTCCGGAGGTCGGTGCTGAAAACACTTTGTATTACGCTTGCTCGATTTGTTTCAGGTGGCAACATTTGTTTTTCAATCGGTTGGACAGTATCATTCTGCTTCTTCCCCGATTTGTCTTGGTCGAGCGGCGCTAGCTGTGCGCCGGCTTGATTTATTTCTGGCGTTGCGGGCAATATCTTCATGGTCGTCGTAGTCGTCGTAGCTGCCGCCGCCGCCGCCGTTGTCGTATGCAGCCGAGGACTTAGGCCTACGCTATGTGGGATGGCCAGAAGCTGTGACACTAGTCTTGGGTCGTTTGGCGCCGCGTAGCCCAATCTAGGCGACGAAAAACCTTGATTCATCTTGAGTTCAATGTCACTTATAAAAATACAAATGTATACAATTAAAAGTGATAAAGCTTTATATTTGTTCTGGCCGATCGAAAGCCATACGCTGAAGTGAACGCGTGACCCGACGCGATGCAATACAGCGCTCACAAACACATAAGAGAACTCTTATTTTCTCTGTGAAAAACTGGCCACTGCTCGCCGACGCCGTCCGCGCCAATGGCACAATCCGTGTGTGTGTTTAAGCTGGAATTTGAGCGGAAATTTTCCCGACTCGGCTCCCTTTGACTGCGTAGTCTCTACCCCTCGGCGCCTCGGTGATGGCGCCAAAGAACCAGCCCCCAATCAACACCCGCCTACTTCGCCACAACATGAAGATCTGAACGCCTCCGTAGCGGCCCTCGTATGATTTACGACCCATGCATGTGTAAGTCTCTCAGCGTTAGTAGTAACTCGTTGTCAGGATCCTTGCATCTAAGATCGTTCAGAGTCACATAGTGAGCTACTTTCACACTAGTGTTCGTCCAATTGGTTGATTTACTCAAGTATTCGAACCATTCCTCGTGAGCATTTGCCTCAAGGAGATCGGCCTCGAATTCGCCGACCACAGGCTTGATGAGATTGATTTTGTTCATGAGATTGTTGTTGGCCAAGGTGCAAGCAATTCGAAACTGCTCCAGCTCTAGACTCCTAAACTCTGACTCGCTTTTGTGGGATTTGATCAACAACTCATTCAAAGCTGAATACTGCTCAACGCGATCCTCTTTTACACACTCGGTAAGAGCGGACAGCTTTCGGGATTTAATCACCCCTTGAGGCATCCTCTGAAGTATATATGTTTCGATGTCTTGAACTAATTGGTTGTTAGATGAGTGTGCCTTCTGTTTGACGCTCAGGCAACCGTTATCCTGGAACAGACATCTCTTGAGAGCCTCTTTGTTGGTGATTGCGATGCGCCAGTAACGATCGTCATCTACGCATACGCTCACTATTGAGTCCATTTCAGGCATCATGCAAGGGGCTCTCAGTTTCAGCTCCACTATCTGATCTTGCTCTTGTCTCTGCTTAACAGTGATATTAACGTACACCGGCTTGTTGGTTTGAATGTCTCTGGGAATTATAAGCCTGGGTTCAGCAGCTAGAACATAAAGATGGCGCAAAGCTTGCAGATGGTACCTGTTGTCAGAACTGTGATTTGGGTAGATGGGGTAGAGGGCGCATATCAACGCACCAATTGATTCGGGTGACGTGCTCAGGGAGTAGCGGCAAGCGCCCAAGAACAATACCCCTAGAGCCATGTGCAAAGCCATATAGGAACCGTAAAACACACAACTCTGCGCTAAACGCGATCGCAAGTATCGACAGACTCGCATGACCCCTAGATCTCCAGTTCCAGCCATCACAACGGCCAGAGATGTAACCAATACGTTCAGACAAGCCTCTATACAAGGCCTGCCAGCTTGTTCTGCTAACGTTGGCTTGTTGCTCAAGGCTATCAACATCTTGGTGTGCTTGTAAATCGTCTTGTAGGCATTTCGATCAGCAGTTCCAGCAAAACGCATTGCTATAGCCATGCAACAACCGGCAACAATGTTGCAGTATGATTGACTTATAAGCTCGTAGTCGATTGTTGGATTTGAAACAGTTGATGCGGTGAGTTTTGTGGCGGTTGGCGATGAGTTGCGCTGGAACGCATAGGACGAGACTATTTTTGGTATGTGAGAATTGATCCAATCCTCGCTAGCCTCTATCTCCTTCCACATGATCAATCCATAGCTCAGCATTCTCAAAATTAGGAAATCTGGTCGCACATACTCTAACAGGGTCTGAGTATCTGGTGCTCGCATCCAATTGGCAACAGATTGATTCTCTGATCGATGGTACATGAGACCAAGACCCAAGGTTCCTCCAGCACTGGTTATGTGAGTGTTAATGTACTCCTCTTCGCCCCGATGACAGTCCTGCTTGAAGTATCTTTCCTTTTGTGCAGCACTCAGTGGTTTTCTCTTCCCACCGAGCATGTAGAGTCGTAACTGATCAGAGGAGGAGATTGTTGATGAGCCTCCTCTACACAGATTAACTAAACCAAAGGCTAACCCTGAACAGAGCGAGTAGCTTTCTCGGTCAACATGACTGTTCGTCTCAGGTCCCGGAAGTCGGCCTATCTCCTCTAGGAGAACTTTAGAGATGTGACTGTCGCCTGAACCTTGATACAGCAATCCCACACCAATTATAGATGCAGCATGAACAGGGGCGGGCACATCTAGCTCTGTTGAATTTGGTGGTAGCAGCGCATCAACATGTATACTTAGAACCTTGATTATATTCGTGTCGCGGCTGCCTCGCTTTGCAGCAGACATACCAAGAAGAATCGCCAATTTCGTGAGATCATTGTTTTGGCACAGGTAGTCATGTAAGGCCATTAAGGATAGTTTTTCAAGATGGCCGTTGAGACCCAAGGCGAACAAGAAGCCTGCATGCTCATTGTTGATATTGGCGGTAGTTGAATCTCTGTCACGTATGTCAGTTCCGTGAGGTATGTTACTTCTTGGACGATTATAATTTATCCATGTTGAGTCAATGATGTTATTTGCGGTAGACGCACAAATTGTTAGTCCTGCAGCGACGCCGTTGTGGAAAAACGGCCAAGGATAGACGCTCACGTCATGCGTGTATTCAATAGGTCGATCCTCCGATAATGCCCTTCCGCTCAGCTCCAATCTTGGAACCTCAAACGTCTCCCCAATCACTGGCGAGTAGGTTCGAAGACATATTGCACCGCGACCAACGGGCATGGCCATAGTTCTAACATTCAATAAGTACAAATGTCGATGTGTTTCATCGCGGGATTCTTCTTCAGTGGCGCCTTGACGTTGAGTGATGCTAAATTCAACAGGTGTATCCGATGTAAGCATACGCTGGGCTTCTGAAACTCTTATATCGTCTGGAAAGATGAGCTTGAGTGTGTCATCCTCGCCTTCTTCTGTGGGATCTGAAGGTTTGATAAACCCGCGACCTCTAACAAGACTAACCAGATCCATCCTTCCGATCAGGTTAAAACAGGGCTCAGTCCATGAAGTCGGTGGGTGCTCTCGACAGTTTAATATTGCATCCCATAAGTAAAGGGCTATTCCTTCCGGCAAGCTAGAAAGATAGTTTCTAGTCTTACCCAATTCTACCATCTGTAGAACAACACGTTCGTCGGCCATCTTCGATCGATGTGGCTTCCAGTTTAGTGAACTCATCGTGGTGGGGCTTAGCGTCGATGTTAGTGGGACGATTGCTTTCTTCTGATCAACATTGAACATTTCACAGAATAGTGATATCACAGCATAAGTATTGACTGTTACATTTTCAACAACAGGGAATGGATCTAATTGGGAATCGTTTCCATCATCAGGGATCTGGCTCCTCGTTATAATATCGCTAAGAAAGTCCATCACACTTGGAGGGCTCCTTCGAAAGAATGCAGGCTTATGGAGAGAGTCTATCTTCGAAAGTAGACTGCCAAGCTGCTTCTGGAATCGTCCGAACTTAGTTTGTAGACTTGGAAATTTCAACCAATAGTAGTCTTGATATTCGTCGAGGTTGAGTAGGCATGCCAGTACCAGAAGTAGCTCCGATAGATCCTTTGCGCTCTGGTAGTTCAACCTTGTGAGAAGTAGGTCCTCAAATACTAGATGCATTGCAAAAAACAGAGTATGAATATTAGATGCTATTGGATTGAATCCTGATTCTTTTGCCCTTCTTGACCTTTTGGATGGTGAAGTATGGACTAGTTTAAATGAGAGATCTCGTTCTTTCGGCTTGCTGCGGGTATCAAAGAAGTTGCCCTCAACTCCGATGACGCTCAAGAACCAATCTTTGAATATCCTCATCTCATCTCGAGCATGCATGAGATCAGGCTGCCAGCTTGACCGCCGGGTTTGATACCACATCGATATGATCGTTAGGCTCAGCTCTTTTGGGGCCACCTTTTTCATTGCGTTCAATAATCTCCCCACACACTGAGTCTGATAGACAGTTGGTATTTCAAATCGCGCCCGCTGACTAGTTGAACTAATCGTGAATATGGAATTTCTGATGACGTGTTCGAGTGCTTTGATATCGCTAGAGCTAGGAGGAGGTGGGATCTTTGATTCCGGTCTAGTTGCATGCGGGACAGGGGATAAAGCCTGGAACATCTGTTGAATGCTCACATCTGATCCAACTGAGAGTCTCTCTCCCACACTTGAGCGTTTCCTTGCTGATGACATCTGGATTGGAGTTACATCTCCAGGTTGTCTCGAGGCTGGTGAGGACGATGAGTTTGATCGCACGCTCGATAAGAGGGGACTGTGAGGAACCGTAACACTTGTAATCCTATCAAATCCACTGTAAAGGACTACGTTCTTGTTACAGTCGATAACGATCATCATTCTTAATGAAGGCATTGGCATTGCATCAGTTGCAGTTATAAAGCCAATCCGACCAAATGTTAGAACATCCTCCTCGATCGAGTCGTATTTCATTACCTTGATTTGAGTTGAAGCTGGACAAACTATCACAATAAACTCTTCTTCCAACAGATCAGAAGTTCCGAAAAACTTGTTTCCCTTGGTAGAATTAGTCGAGGGCTCCGTCCACACTTGCTCGTAGGTAATTTCTGGCAGTATGGGCTCTTCAATATTGTCACGCAAATAGTTGACGATTCTATTCCTATTGGGTGTAGACATGATATTGAGGCTCTGAGCTGAATTAAATGATTTAACATTAGTTGAGTTGACCTCAGGTGTCGAGCCGCCACCAACTCCGAGCCTACTAGCGGCGAGATTACCAAGGACAGAATGCCTGCTTCTGAGATCCATTTTGGGCGAAAAATTGATTGCGCTAGTAGTGGATGGATTACTGTGATGTATCAAACTGGACCTTTGTTTGTTTGAAAGATTTAGTGAACTGTGCGAGTTACCGTCTCTGTAGCTATTATTCGAATTTTGGTTTGCGAATGTGTTGGTTGTTGACTCCTCGGCCATGAGCTGAAAATATTCCATCTCCTCGTCAGTTGTCGGCTTGATCTTCCAAATGCTATGCTGGCACTCTTGAGAATTGTACATCAGACATAGAGGCAGCTTTTCATGGAGGCCAACGATTGACATGTAGCTGGGCATTGAGTATGTTAGAGGTCTGCCGTAATGAGATCCCCTTTGGGCTGGCTTGAAAAGGATAGGCGAGATTTCTTGAGTTGGATGAGTTAACGCGAATAGTACTGGAAGAGAGGAGTCGTCCAGAGGGCTAATACTTCTCTCTATAACAATACCATGCTCCGTGGCGTACATATCATGATGAGTAAAAGGTAGTGGTATCTGAAAGTGCTGACCGATCCTGTTGAAAATACTGAGACCCGATGATAGGGCGATGCAGATGTGATCCACTTTGGCAAACTGGCACCAGAACACTTTCATCACTTGATCGGTGAAATTGAAAGACTTGATAATCATTGAATTACCAGTCCAATAAACACACCGCCCTCTGGCGTAAAGCTCCTCCTCTCCGTTGGCCACCTCCTTGATGGCCCAGATTTCGTTGACACGACCTGAACTATTGCCCGGAGATTTCGTTGATGATTTTGGTGCGCAGCTAAGAATACTCGAGGCCAAATTGTCATCGTCTGTTCCATCATCCTGTGGATGAACATCCATCAGGGGTCTCGCCCGAGGTTCGAACCTCTCTAGAGCGCTCGAGTGAATAGAGGCCATGATCAAACGAGATTGGTGTTGTTGTAATGGTGAATAGTAGACATGAGACTTGTGGTGGGTAGACAAATTGAGCCTGAAAAACTGCACGTGTTTCTATGAATTTTCCACACATGTTTGCGAGCATAGTGGGCACAGAGAAAAAGAGAATTTAACGCGCCCGAATGGCAGCAAACAGTCAACTGCCAGGTTTCAGAGTCAAACTAAAACATTGAAACACCAGCAGAATCGATTGAAGAACTCCATCGATTGCATCTCTCTGATTGAACCTCAGACTATATCGACCACCGAATCGATTGCCACCATCAGTCTATGTTAAGTCTACCTTAATTCAAGGTTCATTACTGTTCTTGAGACTAAAGAGATCAACATAATAGTGCAGGAGATCGATAATATTTGAAAATCAAACTGTTCATAACAGTTTGATTATTTATTCGTAAAATTCTATACTACAACAAGTAATAAATTTCGAAACAACACACAGTTTGAGATTTCTAATAAATAGGAGCCAATTGAGTTAGTAATAGAGATTTGAGAGATAAAGGAACAAACCTTGCTCTCAACGGTTTAGCCTCCTATGGGTAGGAATAGACGTCGTCATCTATTTTAGGCTGGTTAGCTTACAAGCTTAAATTTCACTCATTGTCTTGGTTATCTTGTTGCAAGTGGGCATGATGAAGGTGAGGATGATGGTGCCTATGATGATGATGATGCGAGTGGCCAATCACGTGATTTGATCCAGGTGCCCGTTCCTCTTCCTCGCCAGTATCCCAGTTTGAGTCGCCGCTATAAATTGATCTGTCAGCAGATCTAACCGAACCGCCACGATCTATTGCCTGCTGGTCGCCAACAACATTTACCACAACTTGTTGATCCTCCTCGTCCTCATCATCGAACACCTCGTTGTCCGAATGAATCTCAGTGTTTGGATCGTCAGTGGTGCTCTGGTTCACTGCAAGACGAGCCCTAGGACCCTTCAGCGGGCTACCACCGATTGCGCTTGCGACTATCCCGTTTGGACCCGAATTATGCACCCTGTGATGGTGATGATGGAGATGGTGGAGGTGGTGCTCATTCATGGCGGCAGCCAACTCTGAATCCATCGTCCAATCACCACGAGCTTTCGCCACCTCCCTAGAGCGGCCGTTTGTTGTACCAGCGATGGCTCCGCTCACTTCATGTTGCTTCGCCATCAAGCTCTCTGCTCCAGTGATCGGCGCTGTCTGGTTTCCGCTTTCACCAGAGGATCTTTTATAGGAGATGAGGCTGTCGACGTATTCGCTACTATTTGCGCCATCGCCCGTTGAATAGGTTGAATTTGAGGTTTGTCGCGGAGTATGGCCACTAGAGAGGAGGTAACCATTGTTTGTTGCGACTGGAGATCCACCACCACCATGGCTGCCCACCTTACCTACAAGCCCATTCATGAGAGGATTCTTTAAGCTGTAGGCTCTCTGTTGATCCCAAATAGACTGTTGGCTTGAATTAGTTGACTTGGCTCGGTTAGCCTTGCACGAGCATAGCAACAGTATGGCCACAATTGAGCCAACAAATACAATTGTGCTCAAAGCTATGATTGCTATCTCTGTGGCTCCCATCTGGCTTATTTTCTCTTGAACCGTCACTCCCTGGATGCGACGAATCTTGAACGTATGCAAATGCGATAGGATTGTTTGTGATGACTGTCTAAACACATTGAGTAGAGTTTCTGTATCAACGATATTGTTCAAGGACGGATTCACTGCATATAGGAACATGTCGGTGCTAAATGGTTCCGGACTTTCGCCCTCAATGTGCGGCTCTAGTTTTGCCATCTTAACCTCAAATCCTGTCACGTTACTCAAGTAGCCAACAACCTCCGGTGATCTCTTTTCCATTATTATTGGCTCGGTATCTGTAACCATGAGGACCATTTTAGTCTCAGGCAAAACATATACGAATATCTGATTGCTTGCCGAGTTTCCGCTATCTTGACCATCGCGATCAGTTGCCTTGACATCAAAGTTGTAAACCCGCCCACTATCAAGCGCGAAATTAACCATTGATCTGACAATCCCAGTCGCAGGATCAATATAAAATTTAGTCGTTGCATCGTCGCCGCGGGATTGTATCTCGTATCTAATTTGGGAGTTCAATCCAGCGTCAACATCATGCGCGCTAACTCGTGCGATCTCATATCCGAACGAGGCCTCAAGAGGCACTGCCGAAACTATTGGTTTGCCTTTGTTTGCAAAGACAGGCGCGTTATCGTTCTCATCCTCAACTAAGATGCTAACAAACGTTTCATCATAAGCCAAATGGAAGTTTTGTAACGAGCTTGCGTTTTGGCCGATACTTCCGGCTAATAACCTGGCACTTTGACCATATGACTTGGACTCAAAGTCACTCAAGTCGGACGAGTGACGCCGACTGTGACTCGCCGGCGAGTGAGTCGTTGACGAAGTTAGAGTGGAGGCCGACCATCTACCATGGCTTTGCATGGCGGTATCGCGCTTTTGGCGCACATTCAGGTTGCCCGTTTCTGCTTTGACCTTGATAGTATAACTGTCCCGCCGCTCGCGATCCAAGCTGCTTGTGACTGAAACTCGGCCTGTATCTGGCTCAATACGAAACAAACCACGATGATCAGTTCCAACGATTGAATACTGAACCGGCTGGTGGATCATTTCATCAGTGCAATTGAGATCAACTAAAACTAACGGTGCAAGCTGATTTTCTAGCACACTAACTTCGTAAACCCGCTGAGCGAACAACCTGACACCCTGGCCAGTTCCGACGAGGATGTTGATTTCTGCCGTGTCATATTTTGGCGGCTCGCTCTCATCCTGTGCCTTAACCAGCAGGCGGTAATGGTTTCTCTGGACACTATCGAGCGGTTTTGCCAGCTTGATATGCCCACTATTCGGCTCGATGGTGAATGTGTCCGTCCCCTCATCCTGTTGCAACTGTTGCTGATTTCCATATTGGGGGCCCAGCTGAGTTGAGAGCCACGAATACTTGAAGGCTCCCTTTCCAGCATTGAGCACGAAGATCGTATCGCCAAGTCTTGCGTTTTCAGCCACCTCAAGCGTATAAACTGCCTTAGCAAAATTTGGCACCGCGTCATTCATGTCGGCCACTGTGATCCAAAGCTTTGCTGTTGAATGCAGACTCGGCGAACCGCGATCATAGGCAATTATTGTAATGTTGTAGAAATTCTTTTGCTCATAATCCAAGCTCGCAAGTGTCCAGACAGTTCCGTCCTTTCCATCGATATAAAACTTGCCCTCATGACCCTCGCCAAGCTTGTAAAATACCTGGCCGTTCTCGCCTGAATCTGGATCAAAGGCTGCGATCTGGGTCACCTTGTGTCCTGGGTCCAGATTTTCAGGTACAAGCGCCAGGTATGGATCGGTGTAGAAGCGTGGTGGCTCATCGTTTATGTCCTTGACCTTCACGACGACCTCGCAAGTGCTGTTCATGGGCGGTTCACCCATGTCTAGAGCCATCACCTTGAATATGTAAGAGTCCCGTTGCTCGCGATCGATTGGACCCCTAGCAAATAGTTCACCCGTATGAACGTCTATGGATAGTGGAAACACTTGTGCAACATTCGAACTTTGTTGGCTTGACTGCTGGAGTAGAGAAGCCAGCTGAGTGGCTGGGTTGCTGACCGGCAATGAGGCCTCATATTGAGGGTCCGTGATGAGTAAGTACTCGATTTGGCTGTTCCGTCCAATATCGTCATCAGTGGCCTTCAAGGTGCCCAGTTTGAGGGCCCCTCTACTATAGTTGCCCTCTAGCACAACAAAATTGTATGATGATTTCTCAAAGATGGGCTTGTGATCGTTGACGTCAATCACAGTCACGTTCACTTGCGTCTGGGCACTTAGACCGCCACTATCGGTTGCTGTAACGTTGATATTATAGGTGGAAGAGGGTTGCAACTGGCCAACAACAAACAGCTCCCCGGATGTCTGATCAATACGGATAACGTCGCTCAGATGATGCTGATGAGGTTGGTTACTGTGATCGGTGGTAAATGTTGAGGAGCTAACTTTATAGTGAATATCGCTATTTGGACCTGGCTCGTCCCTATCTCGAGCCTTCACTTGCACAATCTTGCTTCCAGCCTTGGCTGTCTCCGGGATCAAGACAAATAAAGGTCCTGTCTCAAATATTGGTGCATTATCGTTCTCGTCTTCAATCTTGATAGTTAGAGTTGTTTTCGAGCTCAAATTTCCGCTGTCTGTTGCATGGACATCGAGTTTATATTCGGATTTCAACTCTCGATCGAGAACGAGACTATCATCGAGGGGCATGAACAAGACGGCTCCATTCTGGAGAATACTGAAACGATCAGCTCCAAAGCCAGTGAGTGTATAGTTAATCTGCGAGTTGTTTCTGGTATCATTATCTATCGCCCTGATTGTTGTCGTTGGCAATAAGAACACTGGAGTTCCAGGCGGCGAATTTTCCTTGATGGTTCCATGATAAATGTGGGTGAAAGTTGGTATTTCGTCGTTTTCATCCAAAATATCAACAACAACCTCTGCAACTGTGAGCTTACTCGAGGCTCGTTTTTCCTCTAACATAACGGTAAAAGTGTACTGAGCTCTTTGTTCTCTATCGAGACCACGAATGGTGAATATCTCACCATTTTGGCTTATCCTAAACAACTGTCTCATTTCACTGTTGACAATGCTATATTTCATTTGCGAATTAACCCTCAGCTTCCTTGGCTTCAAATCAACAACTCCAACCAAGGCCTCTGGCAAATTTTCGTTAACTTGAAACCGGTAACGATTGGTAGCTTCACTAGAACGGGCGTTTGCATCTCTCGGGTCCTCGACCTCATTGATGAAAATTCTCATCTGAGTTTCGCTCCTCCAAAGTCCGTCATAGGCTTCAATAGTTAGGATGTATTGCTGCTGCTCACTTATGTCAAGTTGTCGAGCAACTGAAACTACGCCAGTCACTGGGTCGAGAGCGAACGGAAACGGGTTGGCTCCGCTAGCTTGACGAGCAAATCGCTTCCGAGGTCCGTAGCTGGCTGCTGAGGATGCCGAATTTATGTACTCGAACACTGCGGACGCTTGTGGTTCAGCAGCAACGTGTGATACCTCGCCAGACTGGAGGGCTGCCAGTTGTTGCATGTTCTGGGGCCTCAAATTTCGTGGCCTTGCAATCAAACCAGCCGGTTGGCCTTGCGAGGCGTTCTGCGGACTAGAGGCTGGTTTGCTGCTTGGCCTTGCTTGGACTAGAGTTGCCGATGCCGGCGAGGTTGCGCTGACCTGTGCAGCTTGGCTAGTTGGCTTTTGTGGTTGACTAGAGCTTGTTTGTTGGTTCGCCAAGGTTGTGGCAGAGGCAACAGAGCTTGTTAGACTAGTAGAGCGGCGTACAAATGAATAGGTGAGGTTCGTATTGGCGGCGCTATCTACATCTGTTGCCTTCACTGTGGCTACAATACTTCCAATTGGCGCATTTTCATCGATGAACTCGTAATAAGACTCGTGCATAAACTTGGGTGCGTTGTCATTGATGTCGTTTATGTAGATCACCACCGTTGTTCTGCCAACCCGAGCTGGAGTTCCCTTGTCCTTGGCCGCGATCTGAATCGTGTGCACAGCCGTCGAGGGTCCTGGCGAGGCAAATTGGGACTTGCCTACAGACTCCTGTGAGTACTTTTCCCAATCGAGTTCTTGCACAATCGTCAGCAAGGGTCCGCCCTCGTCGACATCTAATCTGAACTCGTTGCCCCCGTTGCCCTCCACTATGTAAACTTCCATCTGTCTGTTAAGACCGTCATCGTAGTCAAAGACAGGAAGTCTGATCCTTGTTCCAATGGAAGTTGGGCCTTCAGTGGCGTTCATATAGAAGGTTTCGTTGAGGAAGGTTGGAGCCCAATCGTTTTCGTCGAGTACGGTTACGTGCAAGTTGGTCCAGCCGGTGTTATTGGCCAAATCAACTGCCATAATTCGCAACAGGTAACTGGCAGACTTCTCTCGATCAATCTCCTTCTTAACGCTGATAGTTCCAGATTTCTGCTCCATTTCGAACACATCTCGTTCTGGTTGACCATCGGCGATGAAATAGCGCAAACGCTGAGTATCTAGTTCATCTAGATCGGTTGCCTGTAATTGACTAATAACATGGCCGATCGGTGAGTTCTCCTTCAGTTCAACATAATAATCTGGTTTCTCGAATGTTGGACTGTTATCGTTCTGGTCCTCAATCATTATTTTAACCCTAGCTTGGGTTGCACACTTTGAATTCGAAGCAGTGACTGTGAGTGTATACATTCCAGCCAAAAATTTAGGCATTGATTCGCGATCCAGAGCTTTCTTAACGCGAAGCGAAACATTTATCTTCTTTCCGCTATTAGAGCTTGCTCCACCACCACCCTGGCTGCTGACATCGATGAAAAAGTTATCATTTGAATTGTCTTCGGTAATCTGGTAGCTTAATTTTTGTCCCGCAAACCTCTCAACATCGTCTATAACCAGATTTGGCACTGCAATTGAGTCAACGCGCGCATTTTCGGCAACAGAGGAGTAGTATTCTGTAAAGGGAAATCTCGGACAGCGGCTATTAGTGTCCCACAATCGCACGATAACTCCAGCCTCGCTAGATAACTGTGGATTTTGCTTATTCGTTGCCTTGACAATAAAGTGAAATATGTTCTTGAATGCAAGATCACTAGGCTCCAACTTGCTGGTAGTGGATATTTTTCCAGTCTCACTGTCTATGGCAAAACGCTTTACAAGAGATCTAGCAGTTGAACTCGAGGCAGAACTCCTGGCTGGAGTTGACGTTTGTCTGCCTGTATCGATGGCAGTTATGTTATAAGTTATGGGGTCTCCATTCGGAACTGTTGCTTTTGGAATAAGTATTATGGTTCCGGCTTCGATTGCGTTCTCGCTCTGGATGAAATATTGGTTGGAGTTGAAGATTGGATGCGCATCATCTGCTTGATCCTTGTAAACTTCGATATCAAAGCTCGTTCGATCCATCAAAGGGTTCAATGGGGATTTATCTTGCGCAATAACACTTAGGGTTTCGCTGTATATGGTTGATCCACCGGGCATGTTATCTGATTGGAGCTCAGGTGGCGATTGGCCACCCTCAGCGAGGGTCGTCGGAAGTGGGGAAGTTGCGTAGAGAATACCCGTTTGTGGGTGAACGTTGAAGTATTTCGAGGGCGATTCGAGCCGATACTCAATCTGGTTGTTTCCGTTCACCATTGAGTCGCTGTCGATTGCCTGGATTGTGTATATAATCTCGTTGTTTGGCTGGGTACTCGATGGAATACGTAACAGTTTTGGCATCGCTAAGAACTCAGGCTTGTTATCATTAATGTCGTTCACCTGTATTTGCACAAACGCCATAGTTGATTGTGCGTCGTTCAAAGCCTCATCTCTGGCCTCTATGATTAGCTCAACGTTGTGCGTCTCCTCATAATCTAGTGGCTCTATTAGCACAATCTTTCCGCTCGACTTGTCAACCTTAAACGCTGATCTCAGATAGTCCAGATTGACCTGTTGCTCTGATGAAGACAATGAGGGTTGCTCATTTCCCATGGCGATTTTATCTGAACCCGTGCTGCTCCCGCTATTTGCGCTGGACGGTTTCATCAATGAAGCTGATTGAACCTTAACCAAGCGGTAAACGATTTTGCCAGCCTTTCCAGGATCTGGATCGCTCGCTTGCACTTGAATGAGTGAAACACCGGAGACGTTCTCATCAATAGAGGCAAAGTAGGCAAATTTGTCAAATTTCGGCGGGTGATTTTCGCTGTTGGTTAGCTTTATAACCAAAGTGGCTTCACCAATTTGCGGCGAGGTTCCTTGGTCTTGGGCAAAGACGCGCAGTTCAAAAGTTGTTGTTGCTGTTTGATTTGCCGATTCCTTTTGGTTTGGTGAGGCTGGCAAGCGGGTTACCACTCTAACCTGGCCAGTTTTGGCATCAATCTGAAACAAACCGTGCGTATTCTTAATCCAGTACTGAACGTTTCCATTGACGCCAGCATCAGGATCACTAGCGTGTACGCTGATTACCGGTCTACCTGGTTGCGAATCGTAAGGGATACTAACTGTGTATAGTTCACTATCGAATATGGGCCTGTTGTCGTTCTCATCAAACACTTCAACGCTAATCGGTGCATGCGACTCAAAGCGGCCATCGTTTGCTGTGACTGTGAGCTCATAAGAGGACCGTTGCTCCCTATCGAGAACCACCTTTGTACAAAGCGTTCCCTTACTTGGATGGATCTCGAATAAGTTTGCAACAGAATCGCCAAACTTGTTCGCTGCTCCGGTTGACCTCTGCTGAACTGTAGTTGCCGCCATATTCGAGGATAGACTGTAAACTATAGTGTCGCCTGAATCACGCGAGTCGGCCTCCACTCGGAAGAAGCAGGTTCCAGGTGGAGAGTTTTCACTCAATGAGGCAACATAAGCTGGCTTACTAAACATTGGCGCATGATCGTTGACATCAAGCACGTCAATCTGAACCATAGTTAGCCCAAACAATGGGGTTTCGTGCGAATCTTGAGCTTGCACGAGCAGAGTGTATTGTTTACGTTTATCGTAATCCAACTTGTGCGCTTGGTTTGGGAGGACACGAATTTCGCCATTCCGTCTGTCTATGGAGAAAATGGATTCATCGTTTCCGCTTATAATAGAGTAAGTGACCGTATTGTTTTGCAAATCCTTATCAACAGCCTCGACCTTGACTAGCGTTTGACTTCCCGTTCCAGAGCGAGTTTGCCTCTCAACGACTGAACCAATATATGAGTTTGAGGTAAAAATTGGCGCAAAATCGTTCGTATCTCTAACACGAATAACAACTGGCACTCCGAGCGAATAGTTTTGCGGTTGACCATCGTCTGTTGCTCTAACAATAAAATTGTACTGTGTCCTTGGGACCAACTGTCTACTAACGTAGATTTTACCTGTCTGCGCTTCAATCGAAAAGAACTCAGTATCTCCATCGGACATGGAATAAATTATCCTATTCCCATCCTGATCGATAGCCTTCACTTGGCCAACTTGAGTGCCTGGAACTGCATTCTCTTGTAGCTGGTACTCGTACGGCAGGTTGACAAATTTTGGCGAAAACTCGTTAATATTTGCAACCTGGACGACGACCTGAGCCGAGCCAACAAGAGGCTGAGGTTGGCCCCCGTCGATTGCTAGTATTTCAAACTTATGCACTGATTGGCGCTCGTAGTCGAGACTGTTCTTGAGGGTTATGGTTCCGGTGACGTTGTTTATGTGGAAAGTGTCCAACTCTTCGCGCGAACCATTTATGTAATAGGCTGCAATCCTTCCATTTATACCATTATCAATATCTTGAACCTTGAAGAAAGTTGGAATCGTCGTTCCTGCGGGCAGATTTTCGGGCATTTCAAGGTTGTAGATAGGTTCATCAAAGGTCGGTGCATTGTCGTTGACATCAACTATATCGATTACAATTGGAACGCTTGAGTTGAGCTTGTTGATTGAGCGCTTGTCGCGCGCAAATACACTAAATCTAAACAGATGCTCGTTGGATGGCGAGTCTCTGTCTAACTGTTCAGTTAGCACAATTTCTCCTGATTTCTCCTCAATCCAAAGCTTGTTACTGAGGGAGGCCGACTTACTACTAGTGCCGCCACCATTACCAATTTGATCCGTTTCATTCTGTCGTCGCTTGGTTGATTGCAAAACTTGCACTGGACCCAACCAATACACAATCTCTTGTTCCAAAGGGCCCCTGTGAGTGTTGGACGCATTCACTCTGCCTATAATTGTGTTTTTGGCTGTCAATTCGCTCAATTTCCAATGATAACTTTGCTTATCAAATACAACCAACTCGTCGTTTATATCCAGAACCTTGATTGTTATCTCAACCGCTGGGTTCACGATACTTCTCGCCTGAGGACCTTGGAATGGTCTAACATTTCGAGCCGCAACCTGGAGTCTGTGCTCGCGTTTAGATTCATAGTTCAACCTTGAGGCTGTTGAGATGAGTCCTGTGTCTGCATTTATGTTGAACAAATTATGTTCGTTGCCACCAATGATCAAATACTTGATGATTGCATTCTCATCGCGATCCTTATCATGCGCCTTGATTTGGTAAATATCAATGGGAGCCTCTAGCTCCTCCTGGACCTCGACCTCGTAACGTGCTTGCTCAAATCTTGGTGCCCAATCATTGAGATCGTCCACTCGAACTCGTACATTTGCTGTTCCAGACAATTGCGGAATTCCACCATCACGAGCAACAACTAGAAAATCAATAACTGGCTCGAGTTCACAATCCAACGAGCGTCTTGTTCGCATGAGCCCACTTGTGGGATCTAAAATAAAGGCATCGTTTGCGTGCTCGCCCACCAGGCTATAGGTGAGATGAGCGTTTTTGCCCGAGTCCCTGTCTAGGGCGCTCATTTGACCGACTGTCTGGTTGGCGCCCGATTCCTCGAGCACAGTAAAGTTGTAGAATTGATGCGCAAAGACGGGCTGCTGGTCGTTGATATCAATTATGTTGATTATCAATGGGGCCACTGCAGTGTTGACTCCATCGCTAACCTGAACCAACAAATCGTACGACTGCTTTCGTTCGTAATCCAAAACAGAAGCTGTATAAATTTTACCACTCTTACTATCAATGATGAACAATTTTTCGTCATTTCCTGCAACTATAGAATATTCGAGCTGTTCCGTAATCGAATCGTCGTCTTTGGCATATATTTGCGTAACAAAGGCACCCTCAGGCAGCGATTCGCCTACATAGGCCTCAAAAGGAGTAGTGCCAACAAACTCAGGAACCGAGTTGTTGATGTCTGTGACATTGATTTGTATAACCGCAACCGAGTGACGTCTCTCAAAATGGATCTGGGCAGAATCAATGGCCTTGACGAACATCGTGTAAGAGGATTGTTTTCTCGCTAAGCGAGTAAATTGGGGCAAGACAAATATGGAGCCGTTCAAAGGATTCACGTCAAATGGGGCGCCGAGCGAGATGCTATCATTTTGTTTGAAGTATTGAACTCGTCCATTGTCGCCCAAATCGCGATCATAGGCATAGACGTGCCCGATTTGTGTTCCAGGAGAGGCAGTTTCAAGCACGTTGAAGTTGTACAGGTTTATGGGCACAACGCAATCCTAGATTGTAAGTTGGTAGAAAAACAATGGTTGTTTTGCATCCGAATACGAACGGGTAGAGTATTCATCATAGTTAGTAATGATAAAGTTGACTGGCTAATTACAACTCGCGAGCTAATTACAAAACCTACCGAGTCTGTGCTTGGGGCTCCAGAGACGTTGAGGCAATTGTTGCCATGTTGTTGATCTGGCGAGATCACAACATCGGGGTCATCTGCGTTCCGAGAGTTGTGCGAAAGTTTGATTAAGCGTTTTAGCGAGCAAATTTGGTGTATCAAATTAGGGGAGCAGATGGAGTATGTGTTGGCAGAGTTAGGGAGCTAGAATTTGGAAATTTTCGTTTAGTCTAGAGCGCGAACTGTCTCGCTAAAATCGTAGACGAGAGACGCAACTGGGAAAGCTAGGCTTGTATCTCAAGAAGTTTTAATTCACCAAAAATGATGGCCTTCAAGTTGCGACAATCGGCCTGGATCCAGAGTGTACTCGTGCTCATCCTTGCCGCTTTCATTGTACAGCTCCCAAACAACCAAGCGAAGCTACTCTCTCGCCCGAGAACAAACAGACACTTCGTCGATTCTGATTTGACCAACCTTGCACCTGTTGGCATTAGCAAGCTTTCTAATGGCAGGAGATTGATCAATTTTGGCCACCATGGAGCCAGGCAGGGTGGCGGCTTCGGGTCGGCCTCTCGGGCGCTCGCATCCTCAGCAAGCGCAGTTGAGAAGAAGGCCAGCAAGTCTGCCATTAGCTCTAGGGCGGCCAAGAAGTCAGCTGGACTTAGGGCAAAGGAGCGCGCTTTGAAGCAGGCTGATCGGCTATCAAAGAAATCAGTAAAATCGGCTACTTCATCGGGTAGATTTAAGCGCGAAATTGAGCCTAGTACAGCGAGACAATCGCCAAGTTGCATCTGCCCCAATTTGTTGAGCGAGAAGATGTCGAACACAGTTGAAACCCTACAGGATGACTTGTTGCGCCAAAGTGAGAGGACCTCAGAGAAGTTGGCTGAACTGGAGGCCAACGAGCCTCATCCTATCGAAAGCCAACAGTCAGAGGCCACGGAGGTGGCCGCCTCTCCATTACTGGAGCCACAGCAGCAACAGGCTGAGGATCAAGCGGTTGCTCTGGCGCAAGAGGATGTTGGCGAGCATGTGATAGAGATTCCACCCGACGAGCAGGAGGAGGATCCTGAGGCCGGCTTGGAGCAAGATGTGCCTGGCGCGCAAAGTGGCTCAGAGGATTTGGATCAAATTGAGGCGCCGCCGGTCGAGGAGGAGGCCCTGGCTAGTGTACCCTCGACGCCTAAATCGGGCTCAGAGCTGCCTCCCCCGGTTCCACCAACCAAAGTTCAAGCTGCCAGCGCCATTGTTGATGCAATCTCAACCAAGAAGGCAGCCGTCTTGGATCCAATCGAGGAGAAGCAAGGCGAAATTGGGGACAAGTTGATAGGTAAGGCAGAGGAGATGGCTCGTCCGTTTGTTGACAAATTGACCAAAGTGTCAGCGAAGAGTGCAAATCCGCTGAAGACAATTTTGGATGCAAAGAAGGACGCCGTTGTGAAGCCCGTTTTGGAAAAGAAAGCGGAAGAGGTGGCGCCAGTTTTGGAAGAGAAAGCTGAGAAGCTGGAAACAAAGACAGATGCCGTTTTAGAGCCTCTGAAGGCGAAGGTAGAGGGACTCGTGGAGCCGATTTTGGAGAAGAAAGAGCAAGTGTTGGAGCCATTGCTCGAGAAAACGGCTGAGGCGGTTGAGAAGAAGGAGAGCTCGTTGGGGTCCGCGATCGAGAAGAAGGTTGAGGCTGTGGAGCAGAAGGGGGCAGACGTGTTGAAGTCGGCGGAGGAGGCAAAGAAGACCGTGTTGGAGCCAATCGTTGAGAAGAATGCTGAGTTCGTGGAGAAGTTGACTAAGAAGAAGACCGAAATTGTGGAGGATTTGACGGAGGAGAAGACAGAGCTTGTGGAGGAGCTTGCCGAAAAGAAGGCCGAGGTTGTGGATCAGTTGGCCGAGAAGAAGGGGGTCGAGGCGAAGCCTGAACCAATCAAGGAGGCGCCGGTGGTGGAGGAGCCAAAGCAGGTGGAGACCCCTGTGACCTACGTCGTTCCATCGGCCACAGTGTCCCTCCAACCCGTAGCCCCCAATTATGTGCCAGAAAGACCGCTCGCGCAATCCTTTCCTTTGTACCCGTCGCCAAAGGTTAGCTTGTTGCCCGAGAAGTGTCGCGCTAATTTGTTCGCCTTACAGGAGCTTATCAGCGATTTGCTTGCCTTAATCGAAAAGATAATGCTCAAGAGGCTTCTATTGGCCAAGGCGCTCTCATATCAAACGCGCGGAGTTATCGTAACCAAACTAACTAGAATCAAAACCCTCGCTATTGAGGCCCGAATGGCGGCCAACTTGGGCAGCTTGAGAGCGTTGAATGTTGGCGCCCGAGCTCTGGGCTTAGAGTTGATTAGGCTAACGAGCAACTTGGGCATGCGAAAATTAGCGCCAAATTTGCGCAACATTGCAGTCAAGTTTCGCAGACGCTATTCAAGCTATAGAAAATCATGCAAAGGTTTTGAATAGATAAGGGAGATGGAGAGATAGCCAAAGTTTAAAGTAGGCTTGCTACCTGAAGCTGGTTCTTCGTTTGAGCAATTAAAATGATTGATCAAAGCCACTTACCTGGATGCGTTCGTGGTCTAGTTGCTGCGCCCACAAAGAAGGGTGTGTTGTCGTTTGAATCGAGCAAGTTTATCTCCACCGAGGTTCCACGTTTTCGCTTTCCAATGTCCGGATTTACGTTTGGCTTCCTCTCGATGGTGCTAACATGCATTCGGATTTTATCGGTCGTTTCGCGATCCAATTTGGTTGGATCCTTGACGCTTATCCAACCGCTCGCTGGATCTATTTTAAAGGCGCCCGAATCATCGTGCAGCAGATACTTGAATTGCGCATTCTCGCCTTGGTCGGTGTCCGTGGCAAACACTTGGAGGACAGTGAAACCTGGCGGCAGATTCTCGATGACCGTTATGTTGTACATATCGTACTCAAACTATCGTTCCATTAAGTGAAGTTAAAGTTTTGGTTAGTTAAAGGGCAAACCAAGTTCATTTGCTTGTTTTTTGATAAATCGTGCAGCTTAGCCTCAAAATGGACACCATTTGCTTCATTTCTCTTGGCCCAAAACGAGATAAAGAAATCAATTTCAATAAAGGGGATTCGTGATTAATCGTTTGGCCTTAAACACGACGTATTACGGTCACGTTGTTCGCTCGAATAAAGATCACCAACATCCAAATAATAAGCCCGCGAATCCAGTGGTTGGTTATTCAGCTAGTGGTGCAATATTTATCCAAGTTCATTCCCACTCGTGACGGCCAACTGGTCGCAGCTTTAGTGTTGCTCGTCCACCAACAGCGCAATTGTGCCACTCGAAACCGGCGACTTGGCCCTTGGAGCAAATGGAGTAGGCAATTTTTAAACAAACGGGCCCGCCAGCAAACGAGAGCCATTTGCTCGCTTGGCAGACCGTTTTGGCGCCCATTTGCCTATGCAAGGTTTCCATTGCCAAGACACAGCAACAACAACAACAACAACAACAACCTGTTGGTTGGCCGCTCGCAAGCAATCAGTTCCCTTTTGAGCGGTCGGCAAAACTTTGCGAGGGTAGATTTCCATAATGAAAAGGGTGATGTGTGATATATGATCGGCTGATGGGCGGGCGCAGTCTGCCCCCTGAGCTGGCCACTGCGAGAACAGCCTCCAATTGCGAGCGCCTCCAAGATTTAGTCCGGCAAACTAATGAGCCTTGAAGGGATCACGACGAGCAAGTGGATGCTTATGGGAAGATGGGCGCTCTAGCGCGAGCACGGCCAACTGTTCCCATGGCGCGGCCGTCCAATAATATGGGCAAGTTTTCAACCCAGGCTGGTTGGACCTACGATCCTGCTTCACGCAATCAAAATGAATTGAGCCGTATCTCTCTCTCTCTCTCTCTCTCGCTAGCTCGCTCGCCCTGCGCGTAACCCACACACTCTTTGGCTCCAGGATGCAACAGGTGCTCCCCTTGCGAGCGAGTCTCTTGGCTGAGCTGGCCAACTCCCGAGCACCTCGCCCTAGAGCTTTGTCCCTCTCTTTCTCGCTGATTTGGAGAATAAAAATTAAAAATTCTCCCCTAAGTTTGAGCCTGAGACGAAGCCGAGGCCGAGGCCGAAGCTGGAGCAAGCAGCCTGTAGTGCACGCTAACGACGCTCAAGCGGCCGGCAGAACAGAGCAGGGCTGAGCCAGACGCACCTGGCCCGCTCAATATCCGTCCCTCGAGCGGATCCGCCGGCTCATTAGCATTTCTTTGTCGTTTCTTTGTCGGCCAAGCTGCAGTGGCGCCAGTGGAAGCGGCGCCATACTCTGCCCCTTTGGGCGCCATGAATCGAGCGATTATTTGGGCGCCAGCGAGACGGCCCGTTGACTCGGCGAGCCAATCATGCGCTGCAAAGGCAAAGACAGGCTCCTCTGCCACCCAAAAGTGTATCGGCCGCCATGTGTTGCGCCATTTGCCCACGGGCAGCCTGCGCGGCCACCTGTGACTTTTGACATTTAACTCGGCGGCCGCTCGCGAGAGCACAACAAGGTCACCCCGTTGCGCTAATGAAGCCTTTGAATGCGCAACAAGAGGCCGGCTCGCAGTGTATGCAGCTTATTGGAGGGAGCCGAGCGACTGGCTGGCCACTTTGGCGCTCGAAAGGCCTCGGGCCAGCTCCAATTAGAGCGCCAGAGGAGCGAATTGGGGGGCAGGTGAAGGGCGCGCGAGGTTGGACACCTGGCGGCCGGCGCAAGCGGCCCCTCCTCTGCCTGTTGCCTCTTCGCTCGCATCGCTCGGCGTCACTCTTGGGTGATCTTCGGGCTCAAGACCCTTTTGGCCGATGTTTTGGCGCCATTAGCGCAGTCACACGGCCAACTCGACCTCTCGCGCCGCCGCCGCCGCCGCCGCTTGGCTGGCTAGAGTGCACTCCAGCCAGCCCAGATGCGATATGCATCTCGGCGGCAGGGAGCTGATGATGATCTTAACGCGATTGGCACACACTCAAACCATTCGACCCTCCATCGAGCGCACAAAATCCATCTGGCCCATGGAGGCGGCCTGTTCGGTTGGCCTGAGCTGGCCCGATTCTGTAAGGCCATTTCCATATTCATGTTGGCCATTCCACATTTTGCTGGCCCACAATTGGCGCCATCCGAACTCCGGAGTCTCGGCCGGCTGAGACTCCATCCATGCGCCGCTCTCGTGGGCCTAGAGCTCTGTGCAAACAAACGAGCGGAGCCAATCATGGCGGCTCGCTCGCAATCGAGATCGTGGTTTGCGAGCGCCGCTCATATTGTGCAAATGAGCCCCAATCCTCTCCCCCAAAACTCCGCTCTGCTCTCTACCTGCCCGCTTAGCTAGAGCGAGCATTGAGCTAGAATGAGGGCGAAAGTCTCCTCTCGTTGCGCCGGGACAACAAACGAGAAGCGACTTGCTCCACCAAGAGCGGCTCCAAGTTTTGGCTAAAAGTGGCTAGCTCACCTGTCCATTGAGAGCATCCCTCATGTTGCAAGCGCACAAAGGGCACAACAATGCAGCCGCACTAATTGAGCTGTCTGCTTGATCTTGCTTATTGGAAACAATTTGTATTCAATCATCGCTCTGTTAGCAGAGCTCTCTCTCTCTCTCTCTCCGCTCTCCTCTCCGCCAGCCGCGGCCAACTGTTGCACTTCATGCGGCCATTCGGGGCTCACGAGCTGGCGGCCAGCTTGCCAAGCGCCAGAGTAGAAACCTGAGCCGAACTTTGAGAACTGGAACGAGGATGCATCAATCAATGCCGCTAAATGGAGGTAATTTTCATTTAGCAGCTCGGCCGGTCGGTCTGGCCGAGAGGCGGACAGCTCGCCGAGCGCGAAACTTGGAGGCTAAGCGGGCGCAGAGGCGCAGAGTTTGCGAGGGCAGCGAGTGGAGTGGATATTTTTGGACAAGCGAAAGGCAAAATGTGAAAACATCACTGATCCCAATCCATGTCCATCCGGTTGCGAGTGCTCGCTAAGCCTTTGGCGAAGTTCCACGAAGCCTTCGAGGAATGAAGCTGAGGCTAGAACTCCACTGGAACTGGAAGTGGCCGGCCAAGGGGCTGAATCGAATGGTTGTGCAAAGTGGGCGCGCTAAATGGAGTCTTGAATCGCTCAATTATACTGATTAGCGTTGAAGGTGCGCAGCTCTTAGCCAGGCAAGCGGCTTGCTTGCTGGCAGGCGAAAGCCGGCGAGCGGGCGAGAAGAGTCGGCGGCCGCGTAATGAGGGCGCTCGCACCTGGAGGATGCGCCCACATTTTGCCCGCTCGCCGCCTTCCCTTTTCCAAATGATTGATTGAACGCAGGTAAATGTTGATACTTGGGCTTAATTCATTATTATTATCATTGGCCAGCGGAGAGCCGCTCGCTCTAAGCAGCCTGCTCGGTTAGTTTGGCGCAATCGATGGCGAGCGGGCTGCGACAAAGCTCTCGGTTGGCCGCCAATTGTGGCGATTGCACGCTAAGCTGGCAGCCGCGTAAAGCGCTTAAAATAAACCCACCACCGAAAGCTACACCGAAAGGCCAGCCTCTCGCTAATACCTCCAGTCAGCCCTCGAAAGGGAGCGAGCGCGCTGGCAAGGCATCTCGAGCTTGAACTTGAACTCCCCCAGACGGTGGCCTCGTTGCAAGCCGGCCAGCTCTTGGCTGGCGGCGGGCCACGAACGATCGATAAAGCGAGAAAGAGAGAGAGACTTACCTCGGGCGAATTGTCGTTTATGTCCTGCACCGAGATGTCGACGCGAGCGAGCGCCTGGCGGAAGGGATTGTCCACCTGGCTGGCCTGGATCTGGAGGCTGAGCGTTGGGTTTGTCAGCTTCTCGAGGTCGATCTCCCTGATGAGGAAGAGCTCGCCAGTTTGCGCGTTCATCTCGAAGAATCCGCCCTCGTTGCCGAGGATGATGCTGTATCTCAAGCGCGCGTTTATCCCAGTATCCTGATCGTAGGCCATGATTGCCGGCTCAACGCGCACCTTGTCTCTGATGCGTTTGCCCTGTTTAGTTAATTGTTGTGTGCAGTTCGAGTAAGCATTTGCTCGTTTTAACGCAGCCGACCAGCATTGGCCGAGTGGGAAAGAGAGGGGAATGGAGCGAGGTGAGATGGCGCCACCAGCGCCGCAACTTACCGTTATTTGGGCCGACTCGGACACGCTCGCAGTGTAAATCTCGTGCGAGAATATTGGATTTTGGTCGTCGGCGTCTGCATTTCGGCGAGAGGGTTAGTTGGGTGGGCGTGTCGCGCGCGGCGAGGGGGCGGGACGGGCAACTGTTAGCTCGAGTGTGACACAATCGTGCGTTTCAATTATGCGACGAGGAAATGGCCTCTTTGTTTTTACTCCGCCAGCAAGCAAGACTGCTGGTGCAATATGGACGCCTTGCAAGCGGGCGAGCGCAAATTCGTCTCGTGTCGTGGCCAAGCTGACGCCCAGCAAGCGAGACTGAAGCCAGGAATAAGGCTGCCCAATCTTGCTCGCTGGCGGCCATTGAGCCAGACGGCGGGTGTCTGGCTGTCAATGAGCCTCGAAACTCATGCGGCCGCCCGAGTTGAAGGGTATCGAATTGAAAGTGAAACAATAAACTGATTGCGCTCACCGCAATGATGATGAATGGAGGGGGCAGGTAGAGTTGGTCGGCTTGCCTGCAAGATGATTGATGCCAGCGAGCCAATGGCGCCGCTCCAGTGGCGGCCATTGTGTGCTCGCTTGCGCGCCGCCCTCGCCAAGCTGGCCAGCAGCTCGCCCATCAATGGGAACCTGAATGGGAGCAGCCGGCTCTCCAGGGCGGCAACGGAGCCGAGTGCGGCCATGGTAAGAGTTGGATCGAGAGCAATAGCAACAGCAACAGCAACGGCGGCGGCGAAAGTGAGCGCGCGGCCGGAAATGGGCAGAGGGCGAGCTGGCCAAAGGAAGAGCCTGTTCGATCGGAAGCCTCAAGTGGATTACAATGGCGGCTGGATGCAAATGCGGCCCGCCCGCCAGGCTGCTCCTCCTGAGGGTCGCGCCCGCAAAGCCGGCAACTCTTTTAATTGCCGCCGGCCGCCAAGCTTGCGAGCGAGCGGGCGCTTGGCCGGCCGATCGAGTGGCCTATGGATGGAGGGCCGCTTCCTTCATCTTATCGGAGAGGCAGCCCTTTTGTTTGAGCAAAACTGAGACCTTCCCCCTCCCTGCTCGCTAGCTTGCCAGCCGGCCAGCTCATCTGAATGGCTGGCCAACTGGGCGCGCCGGTCGAGGGTCAGCAACGCGAGCTCAATATTTCCTCGCCTCGTCCAGCCTCCAGCCTCCAACCTCCAGAGGCCGCGATAATTGATATCACTGATCTGTTGCACCGATCAGAGCGATCCAACAATTGCACGCCCATCGTCGGCTAGCTGGCTCCTCGAGGAGCGAGAGCGAGTTTCGCCTGTCGGCCAGGTCAAGCGGCGGCCTGCTGCTAATTGATCGGCGGCCCGTTTTGCCAACATTTGCCGGACGAGCGCTGACAGCGGGATTAATGCTCGCCCGCTAGCTTGCGAGCGGGACGGGACGAGCCGAAGGGGAGACGAGTTTGTTTGTGTCGGTTAGCTAGCGCGTTTGGCGATGATAGCTCACCTTTCACTTTGACTGTCATCGTCGTGACCGAGGAGAGTGTTGGAGTTCCATGGTCCTGTTTTGATGGGTGGAAAGGAGTCAATTTTAGTTCAGTTAGCCTTCCCTGAGCGCCGATCGATACTTGGAGGCTGGCAATTATGAGCTCGCAAGTCCAACGCAGCTCACTCTGGCCGAGTCCAGGAGACTTGCGAGGGGCGGCCAACTCTCGCTGGCCTCTCGATCCCTCCACAGAGCGGGCCAAGCGCACTTACCGAAGCCTGGATTTGGATCTTGTACTCGCGGTTTCCGTGATCGAAGTCCAGCGCCTTATTCATGACCAGGATTCCCTCGATTGGGTCGGACAGAATGAAGGAGTCGTTTTCGTTTCCTCCCTATTCGTTGTTGTTGGTGTTGTTGTTGAGTTTGGGGGGGGGGAAGGGAGAGTGTCAGCTCGGTTTGCTCGAACTGGAAGGCCGGCCTCAGTGCAAACTGAACTCACCACTATGGAGTAGGTTATGTCCGAGTTGGCCGTGTTCGGTTTGTCGCGGTCGATTGCGTGGATGCTCCGAAAGATGGTCAGTCCGACGGGAGTTAGCTGGCAATTGGGTTGGTTCTGTTAGCCTGAATTGATGGGCGACCAAGAGTCTCGAAGCGAAAGTTCATGGACCAAAACACTCACCTCGTCCACCTCCAAATGGTAGGGCACATTTTGGAACTCGGGCGCATGGTCGTTGACGTCTGGGCGGCGCGAGGAGGGGCGAGCGAGTTAGCTGACTGTGTCCCTCTCCTAACCCTCCAACTGTCCATGCAACACTTACCATGTATGTAAACGGTAACGGGCAAAAAGGAGTCCTCCTGGATGGGGCGGGCGGGTTCCATTTGGGGCAGCGTGTTAGCAGTGGCGCCGATTTCCGCTTCGAGAAGAAGTCTACGAGAGATGGACTTGGCCCTAGGAACATCTGCCACTTGTAGCGGAAAAATTGGCCCAATTTTGAGCGAGCGGCAGGGGCTGCGCTTGGCTCGGCGCCGTCAGTCGGACGGACGGCGAGCGGGGCTGCAGGTGAGCGAGCGGCTAGAGGCGAGAGAGTCGCGCCGGCGGCCAGCTGCCGTTGCCGCCGCCGCCGCCGCCGCTCTCGCTGTCGAGCTAGAGATCGCCGATGGGCCCTTTGCTGTCTGGCAAATGGCAAGACACGGTGCCGCATTGGCCCTGAGCCTCGAAGGGAGAGGACGACGAATCGGGCTGAACTCTGCCTCCTCCAGCAAACAAAGCGCAAACAAAGGGCTCAGTCTGCTTCACAGTATGTTGCAGGTATGTTTTGCCGCGCAATCGGCCGCCCTAACAAGCGACACTTGTTGCCCTCGGGGCAAAGCGAGCTCCAATTTGCGGACTCGGGCGCAAGGCACCGAGTTTGTGCGCCGCCTCATAGCGCTCGTACTTAGTCCGTTCGACATTTGATCGCTCCCATTCGTTTCGGGCGAGGCGAGAGTGGGCGTGAGCTTGGGGGCGCGCCGCCAGCTGGCGCTTGGGGGCTATCTCTGCGAGTTTGCTTAGCTAGCGGCAGACTGGAGGAGTCTGGCCGGGGAAAAACTCTCGCGGCCGCCACTTGACACTGCGACGCCGACCATCCGAAGCAGTTGTGCTGCAGCCGCCGCCGCCGCCGCCAAGGGCCGCACTCGATGGAGCCGGACGAGAGCGAGTCCAATGACCAATAAGCTGGTTGGCCAGTATCGATGGCCCTTTTGTGTCTCGCCAAGCCAACAAAGTAGGCGAATTGGGCGGCAAAAGTGCGCTGTTCGAGTGTTGTGCAGCTTGCGTTGCGAGTTGAATTTAATCTCGCGCGATTGGATGTGCAGGTCGCTCTTGTTGGGCGAAAGTCATCGATCGTCTTGTTGTCTTGCGTCCGTTGCTCGTAAAGAAAACAATTCGCGTATAATGGAGATCCAAAGCGCAGAGGATTTGCCAGCCAGAAAGTTGGAGCTCAAAACTCGCAAGCCCGCAGCCCTGGCCGCAAGCTTGGCCTTTTGCCGCCATTTTCCACAACAATACTCGGCCAGGTAAAAGAGAGGAGAGGCGAGGAGGAGATTTGGGCTCCAAATCCGCGCTTATCCTGTGAACTCAGACGAGTTAGGAGCAAACCAGCTCGCCTTCCTTCCCTAAACTCACCTGACTTCCGATTCCCCGACAAGTTAACTTAAATTTGAGCACATTTTGCGGATCCCTCTGTTTTTATTGGCGCCGGTTGGAGCGGCCAGTAGGTTAGCGTTGGCGGATTTAGAATTGAACATCCATCCAGACTATTGTCTTGCTGGCCGCCTTTCGGCTTTTGGAAGCCAGAGTGGCAACTTACCCGATCAACTAGATCCTCGAGCGACTGGTTCAGTTTTATGGCAACAAACCTGTCGTCGATATCGACATATTTAAAATAATTAACATCACTTAGGCTGTTATCGATGGGCTCGATTTTGAACTCGCTCCTCGGATGCGCCTCGAGCTTAAAGATTTCGCTGCCGACGGGCAAGTTCTCGGCCACCCGCTCGAAGCGCCTGTTTTCTCCCGCCGGATAGAACTTGCAGCCTGCGTTTTGTCGCGTTCGGTTGGTTTCGAGTTTTGGGTTTTTGGTTGAGAGTCGAGGGTTGGGGGTTTAGAGTTTAGAGGTTAGAGGTTGGCTGCTAGGAGAGTGGGCCAAGTGGAGTCTGCGATGGAGCTGTTTGCTCGCAGCTGCCAACAATGGGAACAATCGGCCTGAGCCAGCGGATCAAATCGCACGATAGCCATTCTCCTCCTCTCAACAGTCGGCGGGCGCAATCGAGCCAGCTCGGCTCGGCTCGGCTCTGCTCGGCTACCTGTTGGCGGCGCGGCGGCAATTAGCGCTCACCTGGCCGGCCCACGCGCGCGCCAATTATTTTATTCGCTAATAAAGCCTCCTTTGCCTAATGGTGCCTCGCCCGCCGCTGGAGCAGCCTGGGGCTGAGGCTGGGGCAGCGGCGGCGGCTGCAGCGGTGGAAGCAGCGGCAGCGGCAGCAGCACAGGCACAGGCAACCACACACGCTGTTACGCAATTGGGCCGCCGACGGAAGCTACACGCCGGCCAATTTTCCCTTCAACGTCCGGCCGCCTTTGTGCTCGGCGCGTCGGCGGCAAACACTCGCCGGACAGCCGATGACGTTGGAGAGTTTGAAAAACAATCGAATTGAGGAGCAAAAGTCAGTGCGAGCTGGCCGCTTCTCGCAGGTAATTGCCATCTTACTCGTCTTTGTTGTTGCTGTTGCTTTTGCTGCTGTTGTCGCTGCTGCCGTTGGCCTCGCGCCTCCGTCGGCTGCGGCTCTGCGCCGAGCACACCCGAGGGCGACAGTGGCGAGCCGCTCCACTCTCGGCCCGAATCGGACCAAATCGGCCCGCTGGCCCAGTTTTGCAGCCGCCGATCGCAGATAGATATCATCGCTTACGTTTTGGCTCAGGCAAATGGGAGAGATGGCGCCAAAGGGCCGATGGGACGGCGCGATCGGAGCCGCTCGGAGTCATGATCCTCCGAGGAGCTAGCGCGCGGAGATTAGATTTGGCCAGCCACTAAACGTCGACAATAAATAATTTCAACCAGAATTGGACAGGCCGCTGCAACCAAGTGCAATCGCAATCGGACTGGACGAGAGGAGAGGAGAGGAGACTGGATTGGATTGGATTGGATTGGATTGGACTAGAGTGGACTGGACTGGATGGTCCCATGTCAGGGCCAAAATGGTGCCACTTGGCCGGGGCTAGCTCGTTGCGAGCGCCGGAGACGACTTCTTGTTTACACTTCCAAGCGAGCCGACCAAAACTGGTCCTCGGGCGGCGAAACGGCAGTTGAATTTGCATGAAATTCGAATTGATTCGTCGGGCAGGTGGAATGGTTATTATGATTAAACGCGCTCCTTTCAGTTGGCCACTGCGGCTTCTCTCGGCGGCTGCGGCTGCGGCTGCGGCTGCTGCGGCCGAGCAGACGAGGAAGCCGCTAATGATAACTAAGGCGCAAGCGAGCAAAACAAACACCACCGCCGGCAGATAAATCATCGAGCGCCGGCCAACAAGTTCGGGCGGCGCCAGCCAGCAGCGCCTCTTGGCGCCTGCACCAAAGACACTGCCGCTTTGGCGCCGGAAGGAAGCTGCGAGCGGCGAGCCGGGCACGCGATTTGCTCTTCACGCGCAGCCAAGGGTTTGCGCCAAGCGGCGCGCGCAACAATGGAGCCGCGAAAGTTGGACAAAATAATTAGATTGCCGGCCAGCTAGCCGTCCGGCAAGCCAATCTGGCCGCCACACTGATGGATGTTTCTCTCTGGCCGAGCTTTTGTCTTAGAGCCTTGGAAGCGAGCGATAGGTGGACGGCTAGCTGGATGGATGATAGAGGAGCGAAACCCAAGTCTGCGCTCAAATTCATTAGGCCCACTCGCCTCTCGTGTCTGGCCGCCCTTCACTCCGCTTGCGTGTCTCCGCTCGGCCCACCTGTTGGCCTGTTGGCCAATGAGGGAGGGAGAGGAGAGGCGATGCAAGGCCACTGGCCAGTGTGCAAACAAGTGGCGCCAATTTTCTAGCAAGAAAATTAAACTTTGTCACGTTTTTCCATCGCGAGAGCGCCGATCGGCCGGCTAGGGGGCGCGCGCGTTGCTCAGACTCGGTGCCTCAATGGCACCGAGAGCGCGCCGCTCGCCGGCCGGCCGGCCACACAGTGCGCCAGCGGCTCGAGCTGCGGACACGGGCGCGCACTCGGCCCGCTCACAACACCCGCCGGCCGGCCGGCCAGCCCAAGTCCGAGCGGCTGATCCGCCGGATTATTATTAATTGTCCGCCTCTCGGCCGTCTACCTGTTGCTCCTGGCGGCGGCGGCGGCGGCTGCGGCTGCAAGGACGACAATCGGCATGGAGGCCGCCTCATGTTGCGCGCGCCAACCTGCTTAGCCGAGCTCGCAAGCCGTCGACAGCAAACTAATGAGTTTAGTTTTCATTACACTCGCCCGCTTTGTTAGCGGCCAGCCGGCCAGGCCAACGAGCTGACAAAGCGAGCGGCCATTATTGTTGCTGTTGCCGCTACCCTTGGCAAGCTGGCGGCCGAGACTGGCCAGACTGGCGGGCCAGCTAGACCGAGCGAGCCGCCAGCCAGCCAGCCAGGCAGCCAGCCGACAGGCCGAGCCAGCCACATGAGCCGACCATGCAAATCGATTGATCTTAAACGAAAAATTGGATCGCCGATAATCCCGGCCCGACCAATCGGCCTGCTCAAGCGGCGCCAGTCCAAGCAGAAGGGCCACTCCATCCATTTCGAGCGCCAAAACTAACGATCCCGACTGTTGGCTGGCGAGACTGTTTGGCGGCTCGCTGGCCTGACCGTCGTGCCTCGGCGGCTTGTTAGCGCTCTGCTCGCCTGCTCATCTGCTCGGCGCATCCGGCTGCTACGGCTGCGGCGGCGGCGAGCTCAAGCTGCGCGCCCAAGGGGAGCCCCCGTGACTTATGGCCCCGCAGTGGCCCGCGGCGGCCGCCAGGTGCCGCGAGCGGCGCGGCCCGCGGCAAGGGCGCCGACGTCGCAAAGCGAGGAGCCCGTTAATTGCGCCCAATCTTTCATTTGCGTGCCCAAGCGGAAGGCTCCGGGCTCGGCGAGGCGACACTGGCCGCATCCGAGCGGGCAGCTCAGCGCCAATGGCCGGCCAGACGCCCGATTGAGCGGCCGGCGGCTGACGAAAGCGCAAGGGCTCGGCCGGGGCTGACGAGCGGCCAGGCGACAGGTGGAGGAGGGCTAGAGCGGCTCTGACGGCGACTCCAGCGGCGGCAACTGGAACCGCCGAGACTGCAACTGCGACAGAGAAGGCAACCGACGGAGGCTCGAGATTACAGACTGCGAGCAGTTCGCGCTCGAGAGCTGAGCGCCGAGCCCGTAAGTGGGAAACAAAATCGCGCTCTGGCCCATTGAAAGGGCTGCCGCTCGCTTTGACACGACCAGGGATGAGCCGGCAGTCCGGTTCGAGTTTCAAGCTTGCCGAACTGGCCACTTGCCGGCGGTCAAATTGAATCATTTTGCAAGCCGCCCCGGTCCGGCTCCTGTGCTTTGCGCTGGCGGCCGGCCGGCCGCTCGCCAGCCGGACAGGTAGGCGGCCAGCCCTGCGAGCGCTGCCTCCTTAGGGGAGGGGGAGGCGAAATTAGATTAGATACAGCGGAGATAAAACCGCCCGCCTTAGCCGCTCGCCGGCCGCCTGCGACAAACCGGCCTGTCGCAGTGCCGGAAGCGGCCGCCACCGGTGGGTCCGGCTGGTGGGCCCGCAAAGGGCGATATGGGCGCGCGGTGTGGGCGGCGGCGGCGGCCGGACGGGTCGGCCGGCCCGGGGCGAGAGTGGCGGCCGGCAGAGGTCGCGCGGGCGGCTCGCTTGGCCCGAGCGAGTGTCACTGCGGCCAGTCACGAGCGCGCAAACTGAAGCCGAGAACAGCAAACAGAGCCAACAGTTGGCCCACTCTCTCCTCTTGGCTCGCCTCGGCCACCAAACAGGATCGATGCCAATTTGGCCGAGGCGAGTTCGGCTTGGCGAGCTCGAGCTGGGCTCTGCTTGCAGACAAAGCGGCGGTCGTGATTGATGCGCCGCAAGGGGAGTCTGCGGCCCACAGTGGGCGAGCAACGCCAAGCTTTGTCAACATCACGCCGACTCGCTTCCGTCCGCCGCCGAGCGAGCGAGCGCAAGCGGCCGGCCAAAGCGAGACTCGGCTCCGAGTGGAAGCGGCAAATCCGTCCATCCATCAATGGGCGGCGTGTGATTTTCTCACGCGTTTCACGACTCTACAAGAGGCGCAGCCTCAAGCCGCCTGATTGAGAGCAGGCCGACTCTAGTTGCGCCCGAAACTAATAGCCCCCTAAACGGGTTATTACGCGCACTCAGGCCGCCTAGATCAACAGCGAGCAGCCTGTTGCGTTTGGGCGCCACTTTTCTCTGTTTGTCCGGCCGGGCGAGCGATCGATTCTGGCGGCGCAAAGGGCTGGTCGGCCAGCTAGCCAGCTGGCAAGTCGGCTTGATTGATTGGCTCCATGTTGAGTCTCGCAGCTCGGAGCTCGCAATTCAGGTAGCGGCTCGGCTCTGCTTGCGAGCGGGCGAGCTGCGGCCAAATAAGGATTCGCTCGGAGGAGAAAGTTGCGACTCATTCAATTGAATTGGCCGGCTTGGCGAGCGGTTGGCTTGGCGGCCGTATTAGCGGGCAAAGGTTATCTATCGGGGGATCGGGCGAAAGTGGTCCGCCGCTGCCGGGCTCTACTGGCTGCCGGCAGCCTGAGCCGAGCGCAGGTTGGCTGCGAGATTCGCGTCGCCATCGGCGGCCGGACTCGACGGCGCCGAGCTCGGCCGAGGCGGCGGCCGGCCCGCAAGGTAAGCGGGCAGGCACGTTTGTTTATTTACGGCCTCAGAGCGAGTGAGGCCTGCGATTGGAGGCGGCGGCGGCGGCGGCGGCGGAAGCTGGCCGGGGATGGGCGGCTGGCGTGCGCAAGGCTTAGGTCGGCCGCTCTCGCCGGCGAGCGAGCGGCCGGCCGGCCAACCCGCAGCAGCGGAGGCCCCTTGGCCGGACGAGTCACGACCTGGCCGCCGATCGGAGCCATCGGAGCAACGAGTGACACAAAGGCCGCCGCTCGGGCGCATTCAGGGCTCGTCTCGCCGGATTCAATGGGCTCTCGCTCTCCGATGGATGGACACTCGCTCGCCGCTCGCCCAGACTCGAGCCATCGAGCTCGCCGCTCGAAGCCCGAAGCTCCGAGCTGCAGAGTGGAGACTTGGAGCGGCCAAACAAGCGCCGACTTGCTCGCCCCCCCCCCTCACCTGTCCATGTAGCTGATATTGTTGGCTCAGAAGACTCGAGATGACAGCGGCCAGAGTGGCGCCCGAGCGGCGAGCCTTCGCGCCGCCGGCAACGAGCGGCCGCCGGCGAGTGAACCCTTTCAAGGTTTGGCCGGCGCTTTGGGTTGAGTGGCGCGCTGCAAAAGCGGCGGCTCTCTCTCTCTCTCGGGGGGGATGAGCATTGGCTGGCAATAAACGGAAATTTGAATAAGAAGATCCCGCAACGATGCGACGAAAGCGAGGGGAGCAGCAGCTCGGCCGCGCTTTTATGGCCGCCGCCTACTTTGCGAGCACGGCGACACTCGCTTGGTGGCGCCTCGCTCGCCGCTCCGAGAGAAGCCGCCGGCGCCAGCCAGCCGCTTAGCTCTCAATCTCCTCCTCTCCGCAAGTCTTGCGGCCTGAGGATTCAATTTGTTTGCCTCACAATTATGCGCTGCTCTCGATTCCTCTCCTCGCGAGCTCGAGAATTTCATTCAGCTTTGCCGGCCGCCTATTGAGCCAATAAACGGCAGCCAGCCGTCCATTGGAGGAGCGAGCGGAGTTTAAATTTGGCCGAGCCGATGAGCGCGGCGATGGGGCCGCGAGTGTTCCAATTCGCTCGCTTGATTGCGACAGTTTGAGCTCGTCGAGCGAGCCAGCCAGCCAGGTATTGATTGGCCGAGCTTTGCTGGCCGGCGGGCGAACTTGGCCAGGTCAAGCGGGTTCCAATATGCGGACACAATGATGCGGTTTGTCCCAGCGTCGTGGTGGCCGCAACACGAAGAGCGGCCAACATCACTGACAACAATAACAACAACAGCAGCAACAGCGGCAGCAACAACAACACCGACAACGACGAGCATGCAAGAGCACTCGTTATCGCCGGCCCATTTGGCTGGCGCGCGGAAGTTGCGCGCCTTTCAGGTTGCGGCTAAAATCCACTCAGGCCGCCTGGCTGGCTGGCTGGCTGCCTGCCTGCAAGGAGCACATTGAGCGACGAGGGTCCACAGTTGGCCAGCGTGCGTTTGCGCTCGAGTGTGTGAGAGTGGCCTGTTGCGCTTAGTTTCCGGGCTGACCATTGGCGAGCGGGGAGGCTGGCCGGCTTGGTTGGCTTGGCGAAAGTCAAGGCGGCCGCAAGGGGGCCGTCCGGTCGCTTGTTGAGGGCTCCGAATTCATGGCTCCTGCGTCCGCTTGCTCTGGCCGCTCGAGCCACTGTCGGCCGGTTGGCCAAGCGGACGGCCGGCCGGCTAGCCAATTAGCCGCTCGCTGATAAGAGATGCGGCTGCCGTTCTGGCTGCGAGTTGCTAATTGCGAGCTACCTGTCGCCCTGGCGGCCGGCGCGGATGTTGCCTCAAAAGTGGAACTCAACTTGCGCAATAGAGTGGCGGCGGGCGGCGGACTAAACGGCGCCGGGCGTCGCACACAATACAATTAACGCTTTTGTTGTTGTCATTGTGCGTAACGTGGCTGGCGCTTGGCGGAACGCAAACGGCCGCCAACACGATAACAAGCGCACGCCATCCATTGGCCGGGCCAGCGCGCGCTGAAAGCGAATAAACAACAAGTCTCGCTCAAAGTCTGCCTCCCTCTCGCCGAGCGGCCGCCGCCTTCTAGCAAGCAATTCAAATATCCAACAGCTGATGAATTTTACAAATTGTATTGGCTTGCAAAGCGCATAATTGGCTCTCTCTGGGCTCGCCGAGGGTTCAACCGGTCGGCGGGACGAGAGTTCAGCGAGCTCGACCCCTCGCTAAGCTCGGCCGAGTTAGCATATCGCACGGGCGAGCGCACGAGATGTTAGAATTAGCGGCACGGGCAGCGAGCGGCGGGCCAACCCTTGGGCCGATAATTATCCCCCGCTCAATGCCTATCTGTCGTATCAATCAATTATGCGGCCGAATGTCAGCGCCGATCGCCGCTCTGGGCCAATCAAGGTTTGCAGGGGAGCTTCAGCCAGCCTCGGCTCCCAATTTGCATTCCCTCGCCCTCAGTCTGGCGCGCGCAACCCCTCCAGTTGGCAAGCCGGCCAACTGGCGGCCGAGCTCGCGTTAGAAGCCAATGCAAATCAGATTAAAATAGAAGCTTACGGCTCGCCGGCCTGTCAATCGAACTCGCCGAGCGGTCATGTTGAAAACTAGAAAACAATAACAAAAACAACATGGATGTCTGCCAGCCGCGCCGATGGCCACCTTAGCGGCGACGACCGCCACAACTACGTAAACGGCCGCCGCCGCCGTCGCCACCACAAAGACGGCGACTCGCTTGGATCAGATAGCGGAGAGAGAAGGAAAGGAGGGGGGGGAAAGGAGAGGATCAGATCAGATCGGAAAGGATCGGATCGTATCGGATTGGAGCCGGCTGAAACAAAGACAACCCTCATAGTGGCCGGCGCATTAATTCACAATACCCTCATTGTCGAGTCCACTCAAACTCGCTCGCCAACGCTCCCCTGTTGGCCGCCACACTGGCCACTGGGGGCTCCCCCCGCCGGCTGATACCTCTCAGCGAGGCCGGCCAACACCGGGCTGCTCTCTCTCTCTCGGGGCCCATCGGCCACCGAGCGTGCAACTAGTGCGAGCGCAACCGCCACCGCTCACTGGCAAAAGCTCACCCAAATAGGGAGCCTGACCTGCTCACCTGGGCGGCCAGGTGTCAATCGATTTTAACGCTCGAGCTAGCTTGTTCGGCCAAGCAAAATGGCCGATGAACTTGAGAGATAGTGGCCGCTTGGGCTCATTTAAATGGGGGGGATCTCGTGCGTTTTGTTCGAGAAACGCGAGTCTTCGTCGCTCAATGAACGGGTTCGCTGGCCTCACTCTCCCTTTCTCCTCGTTCTTTATCCTCCAATCTGCCTTTCGATGGCCCAGTGGCGAGCCATTTCGAAACGGCTCAATGGGCTCCATTTGCTGCCTACTTACCCTCTATCGTCTGCGCACTTGGAGGTGTGTTGTTCGATCTTGCCAAGGGAACGAGCAGGTATGTCAACAAAATTGATTTGCACAACAAATTGGTAAAGGACATGATCAAAGCTCTACTTCTAATACTTCGGTGCCTCTTTAGTGGCCAAACTTTCATCTTGTTGCTTCCTCTCTCTTCGTCTTGGCCCATTGCGGGCGGCCCGAAAAATCTTGCCCTGCCAATGTGCTGGGACATGGGGAGGCATTTTGTTTTCGTCATGTTGATGCGTCGCTTGCTTCTTTTAGACTCACAACAGTTTGTTGCCCATCCCAAGCATCAAGTGCTGACCACGATTAACGGTCTCGGATGGCCAGGTAGCCCGTTAATCGGCGCATGCGCATGAGCATGGATTCACCTGTTCGAGAGGGTTAGCTCGGGGCTGCCATCTGGTGGTTACGACGAGCGCAAGTAAAAGGTCAAAATGAGTTCGTTTGGGGAGACCATTTGTACTGTGAGCATACAACTACCTTAGCGCTTACCTACGAGAGTAGCGACAAAAACTTGAAAGCTGTGACGTGTTAAAAATTGCGTCTCGATTGGATCTGGAAAGAAAGGCGAGATCCTGATAAAATCTCGCACACAAAAGTTTCGCTTCTGGTCTGAGGCCACTAATGTAGCCGAGTTAGAATTCTTTATTTCTGTAACGATCCCTATCAAAGTATGAGGTGACCACTACTCTGTTGGCGAACCTACGTCCGGCAAGATTTAACTGCGCTCTTTGTGCTTCAGTGGCCGAATCAAACTCCACAAACACCTTGCCAACGCCGGCAACTGTCTCATCATTGCTCCTCTTAGATGGGCGAGGTATTTCAATCGATTTAACTGTACCATACTTGGAGCACTCCTCCTCGATATCTTCCAAAATCTCACGATACTCCTCGTCGTCCTTCAATTCATTTGGTTCAACCATATTCATCAAACATAGGACTTCCGTCAAAACTCTCGGCGTACTACTGGGCGTTATACTTGGCAAGCCGGGAACTTGAATTTGAACAGGTGGTAGCAGGGCAGCGGCAGCAGTTGGATTTAAGCCAGATAGATTTGTGGCCGCAGAGAGTGGTCCTGATTTTGCGCCAACGCTTGCTCGTTGCACAATCAACTTTTTGTCTCCAATCTCGAACCCGTTCAATCCTAATATTGCTTGATCAGTGATGGTAGGTTCGAGATATTCACAAAATGCATAACCCTTACTCGCCAGTGTGCTTGGATCACGAATCAAATTGAAGGCTCGTAACTGCCCAAAGCTGGTAAGTATTTCCTTGATTTGATCATCTGTTAAGTAGGTGGGCAATCCTCCGATATAAATCTTGTTTGGTGAGTCCGCAACAATGGTCGAGACAACTCCGGGGACATGCACGGGTGCCTCAATTGGTGCGCTACCGGTTAACAATCCGCTGAGGGCTCCTCCTATGGGCGCTGGCGTTGGCTCTGAGCCGGGTATGGGCTGATAATCATGAGGTCTGCGAATTTTGAGTGCTTGGCCTTTGCATTGTATGCCATCTAGAGCCATTGCAGATGTAGTCTCCTCAACTGTGCGAAACTCAAGGAAAGCAAAGTTTTTGTCCAAGTTGATTTGACAAGCAAGCACCGGGTTTCCAGGCTGAGTTACGAAGTTACAAGCCGCCATATTCGTCTGAAAGAACTCAATCATATCATCGTCGGTGCAGCCAAATGGTATGTTACCCACGTAAAGCCTTCGAGCTTGGCGTGTCAATGCTGGTGGCATTGTCTTGGATCCACCGGATCGACTTAAGGAGCTAGCGCCACTTGCTAAAGCTGCATTGATGCTAGCTGCGGCAGATTTTGCTGCCGCTAAAGGGTCAGGATGCCTGCCGGACGATGTGCGGCTCTCAGCTCTCGAGGACCCGTTATTGTTTGCACTCGACTCATAGGAACTGGCATTTTCCCTTGATGGCCGGTGGTGATGATTTGAAGACGAATGGTCATCGTAAGATGATTTGTGATGATGGTCAGAGTGATGGTTTCTATTCTGATGATGAGATGGTGAAGACGGGTTGTGGCCTTGTCCAAATCTCGTGCCTTGGAGATGTTGGGAGGATGGATTTACAACAGAATGAGGTATTTGGCCTGCCGCTTGCATGGCTTTGTATTCTTTTGGGGAAACATGTTCGAACCCTACTGGTGGCACATCCCAATATGGCGATTTGAACCTCCTTCTTGAGCTAACCTCTGGAGGCATCATGAATATGATGTGTGGGCAATGTAACAAATTTTTAAGTCGCTTTATTATGTGTCACTATTACAAGTATCTGGTCTGAAATCTCGTGCGGTTAATACTCAAATCAGCTCCAGAACCATGCGAATACTCTGGCATAGTTCCAGGTATCATTTGAATTTCCCGCAAGGTTTGCCATGTCACTAAGCACCACAGTGTTCAGGTAGGGTGCATAGCTCAGTGGCAGAGCAATCGACTGCAGATCGATAGGTCGTTGGTTCAAATCCGACTGCGCCCTTGATTTTTTTGCTGATTAGTTAGCTAAGAGTAATCAACTAATGGATGGTACATTTATTATATCAATTCAATTCATTAGATTTTGTTAATTAAACTAGTCGCTCGACATTGCACGTCGAAACGCTCTTCCCGACTAATATTTGAGAATGTTGTAGCCAAATTTGGAGCGCTGTTGTGATTGCTGTTGTTGCGGATGGTGGGCATGCTGTTGTTGCTGTTGCTGAGGTCGCATTGACATAGGCATTGGGATAGGCATTGGCATGGACATGGGTATAGGCATCGGCAGTGGATGATGCTGCTGTGGGTGGTTTGACATCGGGCCATGAGAGGTCATATGATGCTGATAAGACATCTGGGGGGGAATCTGCTGTGGCGGCGGTCTTTGGTGATGGTGCATGTAGTGGTGACTTCCGCCGCCCATGCCCTGACCTGGTGGGGCCATGATATTGCCCATCATGTTCGGGTTAGTCGAAGGTCCGCCCTCAACTCCACACGTATTTGCAGAGAACCGTCTTAACTCTTTCTTGTAGAATCTATACAACTTCTTTGGCTCAAATTCGGTGAATTTTGCCACAAAAGTCCAGAGATAGTTTCTCCATTCTTTCATCAATCTCTCATCTGAATGATATTCCCTAAGACACTCAGCTATGCGACCACCAATGCTAATCAGACAGGTTCTGAGTTCCGGCGAGTTCTCTTCCACGCAACGCCGGAAATCTATCTTCTCCAATTGTATAAGCTCCCTCTTCATGGGTCTCATTTTCTCTTTACACTGTAGGAAAATATTTTTATCTAACTCATCTTGTATCACAGTCTTTTTTACATTTTCTGGCTCCCTATTGTTGAAATTCGAGAAAGACTTCCTAAAGCAACTGGGTAACGAGTGAGGGATATCGCCGTGCTTGCTTGACGATTCGAGTTTCATATCCCTCCTATGAGCACCAGTTAATGAACTCTCCTTGGCCGAAGATTTGAGATCTTTCTTGCCTGAACTAGAATGCTTCTTTTTCGTATCTTTGGCGAGATCTTTGGATTTGCTCGCTTTTCCGGGAAGAGGTTCACCGTCCGGACCTAACAAGGGCTTCCGTTGACGCTTAGCACCCGTTTTGCGGGATCGTTTCGAACCACCGGGGCTTGCATCGCCATCATCATTATTCGCGTCAGAACCATCGTTCGCCGCGTCCTCGTCATTCCTCTTACGCTTCCGCAACCTTTGCTCAGCCCTCTTCTGTGCTTTAATCTTTTGGTATTCTTCTATGGCAGCGCGTTCGCTGCTGTTCAAGGGGCTCGCAAATTTCTTATGGTTTCTGATCAACCTTCGGATCTCAGTTTCCGTTAAGCCGTTAATCAATTCCTTAGCCACAGCCTTGGTGCCTGGTGGACGACCACGCCTTTTGGGCTTGTCCCCATCTGAGTCATCACTGCCTACTTCACCCTTGACCTTGTTTGGGTCGAATTCTTCACCGCTATCTGAAGCATCGCCGTGAGATCTCTTAGTGTTTCTCCTATTCCTTGGAGGTAGATACAGCTCCATTTGAGCTTGTAGACGTTCTTCTTCTTCAATTTTGGCTCTAATTGATTCAGGTATGATTTGATCCCAATCTTTCTGCTGTTGAGTCTTAATTGAGTCACTATCTTGTTGCGGCTTAACGAAAGATCCGTCCGCATTGAAGCTAGGAACTGAGGAATTGCTCGGTCGAGGTTGCGGCGTGATGGTAGTAACATCCTCCTCATTGAAATCAAAACTGGCTATCTTAAAGGCGGATAGAAGGCCGTCATTGGCTGCTGTTTGCACCTCTTCACGAGTTTCCGCTCTATTCAGGACCTCATCAATATCTAAATGAGGCTCTTCGTCTCCCTCTTTCTCGCCTTCTTTGAACAGTTCCTCGGCTCCAAACTTCAAAATAGCAGCAAGCTCTTCTTTGTTAGTTAGGGTGGACGTGGATGATGTTGATGCGCCAGAAGCCACATCTTTCGACAGCACAGTTCGGCCAGTTGTGTCCATCCTTTGTATAACAAGATGATCAAGAACCATCTTCCTCTTAGCCCTTTCAATGATGTCTTCTTCAACACTATTTTTAGTCACCAACCGATAGATATTTACTCGGTTCTTTTGACCTATTCTATGTGCTCTCGCTTGTGCCTGCAGATCGTTTTGAGGATTCCAGTCTGAGTCGAAGATAACAACTGTATCAGCTGTTGCCAAATTGATACCCAAACCTCCAGCTCGAGTTGATAAGAGGAAGCAGAAGTCAGGTGAATCGGGTGCGTTGAAGTGATCCAACGCCTGACGTCTGATCTCGCCTCTGATAGATCCATCGAGACGTTGGAACGGGAAGCGTCGATATGTCAAATAATCGCCTAGAATATCTAGCATTCTCACCATCTGGGAGAATATCAACACACGATGTCCAGTTTCTTTCAGGCGACATAACAATTTGTCGAGTAACAACAATTTACCGCTCCCCCTTATTAATCGAGTTAACGAATCTAAATGATTTAGCTCATCAGTTGGTCTGATGAGCGTTGCATGATTGCAACACTTCTTCAGTTCCATCATGATATTAACAAAACCGGACAGACTTCCTTTCAGGCCTTTAGCTAAAGCTTTGTAATTCTTAGTTAGGATCCATTTGTAATATTGTTTTTGGATAGAGGTCATCTCAACTCTCAGTAATTGCTCTGTCTTAGATGGCAATGACTTCTCTACATCCTTCTTGACTCGTCTTAGGAGATAAGGTTCCAATTGTTTGTGCAATTTGGAATAGCCTTTGTTTGCGGAGTCTCGGTGCTCATACTCGAACTCTGGCCATGACGGAAATTTTGTTGGCATTATGAAATGTAACAGAGCCCAGAGCTCTCTAAGAGAATTCTGTAATGGAGTCCCGGTAATAAGAACCCTATGAAAGGTGTTGAACTCGAATAGAGATCGGTATAACGATGAATCATCATTCTTGAGTCTATGAGCTTCATCCACTCCAAGCACTGCCCAATTTATAGCGTTTAGAAAGCTTTTATCCTTGAGCAATATTTCATAAGTAGTCAATAAGACATTGAATTTAAGTCTTTTGTTATGAGAATGACACCACTCATAGTTTCTGATTGTGTTTCTACTAATAACATCACCTAAATAAACAACCGCGTTCATCTCTGGAGACCATATTTCAAACTCTCTTCTCCATGAGTTGAGAGTTGACAAAGGTACGACTAGAAGGAAGGGCCCGTAGAGGTTGTGTTCGTTAAAAAGGTAGGATAGGAATCCGATTGTTTGAATAGTTTTGCCGAGGCCCATTTCGTCAGCAAGTATCACTGAATTCTGCTTGCACCAGGAGTAAACAAGCCAATTGAGGCCATCTAACTGATAATCACGAAGCTCTAGTACTGGTGTTTGCTCTTCTTCAGCAGGTTGTTGCCCTTTTGTCTCGTCCTTTTTATCAGGTTCGAGGTTTGGTTTTGAAGATTCTAATCTAGTATCGGCTGCATCACTATCGATCTGTCTCTCTTCCTCATTCTGGCTGGCCTTAGGTGATTTCTTGTAGGTGGTGGCATCTGTATTACTATTGCTGTTGACGTTGTTACTCGCGTTATATGGTGAATTGTTGCCCCCTAAGTAATGTGGCTGCTCTTTAAGTGGGACAAATTTGGGCCTATTCCTGAGAACTCTGCACATTTTGCTGGGTATACACTGAGACTTCTGTCTGATATAATACTCTTCTATTTTTTTGCTGAATTTCTTCTCAATCAGGTCTCCGTCTTCCCAAGTACATTCACTGTATGGTAGGCCCTGCCATTTGCACAAATACTCGACGGCAATTTTAGGGTCCCTAACCGCATCGAAATCGTTTTCGATGACTGGCTCGATGTTGTTGTCCTTTTTGCTATCTTGTAAATTCCTATTATCACCCAGTTGAGGTATCGGAGAGGAAGATGATTCTATTGAAGTGGTGCTAGATGTGGATGCCGAAGAGGATGTGGACGAGGATGATGATGAGGACGATGACGAGGAGGATGATGACGATGAGGATGTCGAGTGTGATGAAGATGCTGATGATGAAGAAGATTCTTGTTTAATCAACTTTGGTGCCTTTGTTGGTGTTATCGTTGGTTCAATATCGTTTGCTGTGGCACCGTCCTGCTGGACGATTTTCTTATAAGAGTTATGAGATATCACGCGTTCAACATTCATATGTTGCTGACGAAGCTCATCAGCCATCTCTTCTTGACAATCATAATATTCGATATCTTCAGGCGAGGCGGACTTTTTCCAGTCTTTGATCTCCTCCTCTCGTTTCCAATAGATTTCAATCTTCTTTATGCACTTTGGATCCAGCTCGCTCAAGGTTTTTTCGCTCTCCCAAGAATTGTGTAAATGCGACCAACTCTTCCACTTGATGAGAAATTGCAACTCCTTCTGTTCTGGTTGCAAATCTGAGACATCAGCAGTATTCGGATCGCCATTGGCCTCTACGTTATAAATAGTGGTTGCATCGCCCGTGGCTCCAACTTTGCCGATCCTGTAGGCTAGAATTTTCTCAATGGTTTTAATATCAGCCCCGGTGGCTTCATCCGTGGCGTCGGCATCATGTTGATTGGAGCTTATAGCTCCATCCTGTTGGGTTGAATCATCCTCGATAGTTTCATCGCTATCAGTATAGTCAGACTGCTCTTTGTAGCTGACATTGGCGGCAGCCTGACGTTTTGTCCTGCTGCTTCGAGCCATCAGTCACTATAAGCGGGTATGTAATTACTATTGATAATAATCAATAAATAGTATTATATTCTGGTGAATAAATGTCAATATGTTCAAGCAATAACAACAACAATGGCGGGTTTTGAATATTTTTCTTGGAAAAGCATGAGAGTTTCTTTCTCTATGGGAAGAATGCACGCATGCTGATGGCCAAGAAAGATCGTGTCATTCACACAGCTCACAACATTCAGAAGTGAACGTCGAGCCAGCCAAATGGGAGCTTTAGAATTCGTCGGGTCTATTTATCTATTGAACCTCTCTCATTATTATCAGGTTTGGTTAAAACAAAGTCGTCCATAAACTAGACAAACTGATAGATATTCCACGTCGTTGGCTTGTCATTGAGTTTATTTGTATCTCCAACAGTTAGCACTCTCCTCATCGCCAGAAAGTCGAGATACGAGGGGCCTCATGCCCGAAGCTGCAAGGACCTAACCAGATCCGTCGATTGGCCCCTAGCCACGGGTCGCTCGACGTCCACCACCGAGTTTTGCGCCTCCCCTCCTAGTTTAAGTCCCTCCTACCGTCTCAGAGGAGGAGAGAGAGGGCAGTCAAAGTGGACTTGGCGACTAGGTTGCACCCAAAAGACGCAGCAAAGAGTCGCATGCTCGAGCCGACAGATTAGACGAAAGAGTTCTTGGTGCCATTGAATTGATACTCTAGTTTTTATTATTACAATTATAAGTGTTCATCACTGTTTAGAAGTGCGATACGGCCTCTCCTCCCTCAAGAGATCCCATTGATGATCTGTTGCTCAACGAACACAATATTCTTTGTTTAAATGGTATACAAATAGAATGGTGCGTGGCGAGACTTTCTAGCGCGTCCATTGAGTTCTGTCTGTCTTATTTGCTCGAATGGTTCCTGAAGTTGGGCAATAGATGGCTGTAGAGTCTGTTGTTGGCCTTTAGCTGCGAACGAATCGCGTTGTTGGCTCGCCGATGCTACGGCCGCATTTTGGCGCGGCGACGAAATCTTGCTTGGCTGCGCCGAGCTGCCGGAAGCAAGGGGCTGGGGGTTCAGTAGTGCCCTTTGGCGAGCTGCTTGGGTGGCTGACTCGGCAACCCTCAGTTGTGCGTCGGTTGGCGACTGCGCTTGCCAGTTTACATCGGCCGAATCCTTTGGTGCGGTTCCCATCTCGTTGGTGCTAACTGTGGCCCTGAAACCGTTTGCATCGGCAACGTAGTCGACGCGACGATCGCGACCATCCTCGCCCTTGAGCGTGTAGAAGCCTGAGTTTGGCGAAAGGATCAGGAAGTGAGATGATTAGAGCCAGACTGTTGAATGGAAACGGAGATCGTGATTGGACCATGTCTAGTGGTGGGCTACCGCTCATCTTTTTGGGCCAATTGTTTCCTGTGGCCACAGATTGAGCTGAGAAGCGGGCCAGTCCATTAGGCTGGCCAGTGGTGTTGGCAACTTTCTATCAGCAACTCGCTCTTAGTCCACAATCGGTGGCTGGCCAAAGCTACCCGACCGAGATGGCCGGTTGGTAAAAATCCATAAAGACTCCTAGCTATCTAAACGTAAATCTATGTTTATCAAAACCAGCTGGCCTGTTCAAAACGGAAGCAAGTTCACTGGCCAGCTCAAAGTCGCTTACAAATTAACCCAATGTTCTCACTTGCTCACTTGGTTGGCTCGTTTAAACTTTTGGCCAGGGATGGTTGGCGAAATTCATTGCCAAGAATGACATTGCAAATTGATCATGTCTATACGAATTAAGGGTGGCCATCCTCTCAGCTCTCGAGCCCACCAAGTCCATTCTACCTGCCCGTGTGGTTGGCTTTGGTTTTAAAGCAAAGAGTACATCCCACTAGCAGCCAACCTGGAGAGGCGCCCGCAAATGACCTACCAAGCTGGACGGTAATTAAAGATGAAGATCCAGTTGGTTGGGTGCACAATGTATACAGGAGCCAGCTAGCTAGTGTGAGCAAGCGTGTGCCCAACTTTCTCATCACACAACAACCGCAATGAGGATGGAAGAATAAATAAAATCAACCCCAACTCCATCGTCATCGTCGTCTTCTCTTCGTTAGCTGACCACTAGGCTATAAACGAGATGGCCCCTTATGGAAAAAGATATTACCTGCTTGATGTGGGTGCTTAGCAAACAACCTTTCCCCGCTTCCCTTGAACTTGTCCAACTCGCACTAGACTGGCCGCTCGCGCTCAAGACTAGATTTTAAAGCTAAACTCTTGCCGCTGTCTGATACTATCACTATCGCGAGCTCAGCCTCGCCCTTTGCCCACAAAACTGACCGGCCAAGAATTAATTATTGGCGCGCGGTTATCGTGTGTGAAACGGCTCGCCACCTGGTCATCAATCGCCAGCCTGTCCGCTGGCCACTTGACTGAATCGCGTAACAAATCTCTCGGCAACTCCCCTCACCTGTTCCACTGGCTCTAGCTTTGAACGAGCTCCATTTAAACATTAATTGCGAACGCTAGCAAAGAATGGCCAATCAGCGTGAAGATGGCCAAAGTCCAAGAGTAAAACCGTGGAAATTGAACGCTCTCCTCTTGTTTTATCCCAATCGCCAACCACTAGCAGCTAAACCAGCTGATTAGAACGCATAACCAGTTGGTGGCCAAATGCCTCTAATTGAACCACCCGCAACTCTTTAAGCGCCAACTACTCACCTGTCACTTTGCCGCTAGCATCCTGTTGCTCTTCGCGCAATGACGACCCGGAAGTGGCGCTATCGCCCGCATCAAAGGCATAGTTGAACGCGTATGGCTCTGGGCGCGGGTTTGCCTCCTCCTCGTTGGCCGCGGCCGCAGGTGCAATCACTGCCGGCGCCGAGTCTTGGGCCGCCGCGTTCGGGTCGATCTCGCTCTCCTGGGTCTGTTGTTGCTGCTCCGGTTCTTGTTCTTGCTGTTGGATCACTTGTTGTTGTTGCTGTTGCTGCTGCTGCTGGATTGGCTGTACTCGAGCCGCGTTGAAGATGGGCGTCACCTGGCCCGCGCCCTTGATTGGCTGCGGACGAGGTGGCGGCGGTGGCGGCGGAAGTGAGAGCTGCTGCTGCTGCTGCGGTCTTGGCCCCTTGATTCCCTGGGCTCGCTGCTGCGACTCCTCGGATCTTTGGCCCTTTATTCCACCAGCTGCCTGCGCTAAGGCAACACCGGCAATCAGTGCCACTAGAATTAGGGATGCCTGAGGAAATTTGATTGTTTAGGTTAGACATTTGAAGTGTAAAGTGGATCAATTTGCTAGATTAGAGCCAGTTTCGACGATACTTTACTTTGGCGGTGGACATTCTTCAAACTCTTTTAGCTTCTCCTAATGGAAGGTCAGTCGTTGGTGGTTGCTTGTTGACGCTTGTTTGGTTGGAGTTTCAGTGAGGCCAGTCGGTGGGCCGTTCGGAGCTTTTATATCGTCCTGCCAGGTAGCAAACCAGAGCCAGCGCCGGTTGTCGAGGAGGCTGATGGGCGGGCGGGCGCGCGCAGTCGTACTCACACGCGTAGCACTAACACGTCCTGTAAGCAGATTCCTGTTCGGATAGTCGCATTCTAAAGCTTTCAAGCCAGCTTAACTCGCCACTGTTGCTTGCAGGTTATGGCCGTTGAGCGAGTTAGAAAGGGGCTTGCCTGCAGTTTATCAGTTATCAGCTCAGACAGCGAGCAGATCCAACTTCCTACCGACAAGCGTGCCTCTACGAGCGTCTCCACTGCTGCCGCCGCCCCCATCTGGCAGGTAAACAGCCGCTCTTGACTCCTTCTTGATCCTCTTCCACTTCGCCTAACACGCCCGTTAGCCGACTAGCCTTGCATTGCCAGGCGTAGGCATTGTGTGGCCACTTGTAGGCGATTGGGCAGACATTATTATGTTGGTCCAAAACTGATATCGATCCCCCAAACGATCGACTGCGCACGCATACGGCACAATTGCTCTTGAATCGGGAGTCTCGATCACGATAAAACATTTGCGACCTTTAGGTGGATATCCGGACCGGAAAGATGTGCACCGCAAGCTGCGGTGCCAGAGTGAGCGGATCCCCGCCAATTGCGAGGCCGCAAATATGAGCCAAGAGATCTTGGGCGCGATATATTGATTGGCCCTCCGTGATCGATCGTCTTTTGCCGTCGGCAACGTCGCAGCAGCACCTGGTTAAAAGTTGCCCGAGCAACCTAATTGCCAATCAACACATTTGCCTATCGATTTGCTGCCTTAGGCGGCCCACTCCATTCTAGCGCCACACCTGCTGGCCTAGCTTCAAGTAAAGCTTGCCGCCAGTTTGGCGCCAACAACAACAATGGCAACCATTTCAAGGCTCGCAAGCAATTCTTCCTCCTCTTTCTTCCGATGGAAAGTGCCTCTTCCGTTTACTCTCTCGCAACAGGTATGCAAACATTGAACAGGCTTGCACATCGCCGAGCTCGCTTGGCGCCAGCCGAGGGATGGCTTCCGTTTTTTTGCGCACGCGATGCTTGCATCCCCGAAAACGAAAATAGTCTCATATATCGCTTTATTCAAATTAAGTTATGACTTTCAGCCCTAATATTGCCCATCCGACCATTTGTTGAAATTCAACAAACTTACCCGGCCAACTAATCCAGCGTGGTGGCCAACCCCTTGCCTGATAGCTGGCTTGCTGAAATTCAATCAAGAGCCCGAGTTAGATGGTGGTTTACAGTGAGCAGCAAAACCCTTGGTTGGCTAGTTGTTTTTAGACCGCCAAAGCCAACCAAGAGGATCGTTGTATGGGATCATGAACACGGAGATACAGGAGCCGAGTTGTTTTGGACTAAGTAAAACGGTAGCTAAAAGCATAATAACGAACCAGAAGGAGCTCACAAGCTGAAAAGATTTCATAAATAATCAACAAACGAAGCTCACCAGTCTAGTCTCCCTTCCGTAACCTTCGATTTTAAATGCGCGCCCTCCGCCGCTCGAGCATCTGCTGTTAGATTCAACCCAAAATACTCGCAAGAGTCCCCCTGCAGCCGACAAGACCGACGCTCCCACCACCAACAGCCTCCAGCAACCCTCTTCACTCCCCCCACCCGGCCCGTGTCCTTCCATTTGCGCAAATCCCTCCGAAGTCAGGCAGCAACCATGAGGGCCATCCTTGGGTCCTTGCTCAGCCTCAGTCCAATGGATTTCTGGTTGGAGTTTCCAATTTCTCTCAACTATTCGCCAGCAAGTGAGTGTAGGTGTTCGCATTAACGACACCAACCAGCCAACAGTCCCGCTAACTGCTGCTCACCAGGCTAACAAGTCTATCCGCCCCCGATGGTTCCGTCCTGTTCGAGACGACAAAACCAAGCCACCAACGTAGTTTGGCTCGCAATTCTCAGCCTCTGGAAAGTGATATCTAAAACTTGACAACTTTGAACAGATAAGAGGCAGCTCTGAGAAACAAGCCAGGCTGAAGTTCTCATTGGACCGCGAGAGCATCCTGGCCCATGAGCTCTTTCCACTCCTCTCGCTCTCACCTTGTTCGGTTGCCTGCGCTTGGCCAGGTTGTGGTCCTTTGCGAAATTAAGTGAGAAAATTTCCATATGCTAAGAGGCAAGCGAAGCGGAGTCATCTCTCAATTAATCAATATTAAACTCCCGCCCTTACGAGCTCCAGCTGGGAGGTCGAGCAAGATTGACTCTCATTTGGCTACACGAGCACAGGATTGTTCCCGCGTAGCTTCGAGCTTAAGCTTTAGAGAGTCCAACAGGTGAACTACTTTGCTCAGCTGGATGGGCTCACTGTATTGGCAGGAACTTCTCGTAGGGAGCGAATTGAGGAGCTAGCGTGTAGGTGTAGCCGCGGTGAGTCTCTCTCACCTTCTCTTAATTAATTCAGACAATCTATTTCAGCCAAGCAAGTCCACCTTTCAATGACAACTTAACAATCCGTTGTTATTGCCAGCTTTGCATTTTCAGCACTGATTACGTGCAAGGATTCGCGTCGCTTTATTTGTACCTATGGAGCTTTAGAACATTTGCTAGATTAACCAAACAGAACGACGTCGTCCACGATCATAGACTGGGCGAAGATACACGAGGAGGGGCGAGAAATTTTTCAGCGTGATTATCAAAACACGCGCGTCTGGCGGAAAGTTTCAATCCACTTGTACCATTAAAAGCTAACCCCCCTCTAGTTACTATTCTAGTCCTGAACGTTGCATCTACTTGGCCGATATACGTTTAAAGAGGTTATAAAATAGACCAACAAACTCATATTGCGACAAAACTCATCACGCGGCCGGCTCAAACACTGATCTACCGTCCCCGACATCTAATATATCAGTGTAGCCATGTTAACTCTCCCTATCTCTCTGTCTAGGGTCTAGTTCCTTTTCCAGCCATATACCTCTTGGCCTGTCAATTAGCTAACTCGCTTGGGCGTCTTCTGTGGCCAATGAAAGAAATTACTCATCGCACCTACGAGAGGCGAGCATATGGATAATTTAACCGCCAAATGTCTAGTTGAAGGCTCCTCTGCTAAAAGTGGATAGGCGAGCCAGATGAGAGGACTGATAATTTCTGCCCCTCAATCTAGCCATATCAGTTTGCCCATAAAATCGCTCGCTTCCTAGCCTCCTTCGAACTTGCTAGCCCTTCTACCTTAGCCCTGAAGCAAACATGAGTCGGCTTGTTATTTGAACTGAACTATATTGGGCTAAACTCTCGCTTTAATGGCAAAGGTGGCGCTCGCCTGTTTGTACTGGTTCTATCCCACTATAACTGGTTTAAAAACGGCACTTCAGATTAAGAATAGACTGTAAACAACAAGTCAAGGGGCTAGATGGACTCCTGTTTGCTCTTGCATTCACTTCCAACAGAGACCTCGGGTGCTGAATTCAGGAGCCATATTTCTCTCGAGTAATCGAACCTTCTGAATCCATTGACGACCCAAATCTCGCACGAGCGAAAGCCACAATAAGTTAATGACACAGCTCTTCAAGGAGATTGGATACCCTAAAATCGGATTTGGGTGACACAGGGAGAGAGTCCGTCTAGTTTCAGTTGGTTGAAACTAATGTATAAATGGGAGTGTTTATGATTCAACGGTTAGCTCGCCAGTTGCATTCACGTTAATGGCCATCAATCTGGGTGGCAAATACAGTGAGGTTGGTCGAAAAATCTTTCAAAAGTCAACTACAAGGGTAGGCTAAGGAAAGTAAAGATCAGAGAGTAGATAACAATCAATTTTAGGTGAAAGTAGATATTTGAGTTGAGTAGGAAAGAAAGTGATAGCCGCATTAACCTTGTCGACACGTCTCCGGCCAAGTGTCGATTTTTAAGTTTGTTGCATAATTTTGGGTCAAATCTCTTCATTCGTTATTCGTCCAGTTTGCCCTTGAGAGAGCAAGAGTTGGCGGCTTAAAGAGGGAGATCTCATGAGCAATGCTAATCATGCAACAGCCGCTCCAAGCTCAACTTGGGCATGCGCTAACTTCTCGTTCAAAAGATGAATCTCTCCTCCATTGAGGTGTATGATTTTGCGCTTGATTACCTGACAAACGATGGCCAATTTGCTGAGAGAAACTAAAACCGAAACAATCTCTTGTTCAACTGATTGAGCATTCATTCGGCTATTCATGAGGGTCGAAGCCTTAAGTTCCGGATTTTAAACTCGAAATTTCCGCCAATAATCTTCGTTCACATTGAGGTAATGTAATATCTCGCTTAAATATCTCTTTCGTTAAGTTATAAGACGACCATTATCAGCCAGATTTTGGCTGATTTGCATTTGGATATTGTTAGAGTGATCACTCTTGCTCCATTGGCTGCTCAGTTTTGTTGGTCCAACTTGAACGACCAGGGAGAGGATTATTCCACTAGCTGAATAGAGTAGAACGAGATCTCTCTCCTGATTGCTGTTCAGCGGCTAACCTCTCAATTTTTGGCTCTCGTTGACAATCGAAAAGGATCGCAAAGTTTTAATCAATTTAGACATTTTTTGCTACAAACAAACCATCATGTTTTTCAATGACAACAAACATGGACGAAATAAGGCCAGTTTGGGAGTTAGCTTGATTACAACATAACTTGTTTCGACGTTTGATTAGCTAGCCTACAATGGACATTATCGAGCAACACAATGGCCGATTAGTGATCTTTTAAAGGGCAGGTTGCAATCTAACCACTAATCAGCAATTCGGTTATCCTGTTTCTAAGCTGACACATCTGGCGAAACAACTCCTCATCTCTGCTCAAATCTATCAGATAAGATGCCACCGTCTTGCGGGTTAGGCAGCTATTTATGGTAGCCATTCAACTTAGGTCCACTAAAACAGTTGTCGATTAGAGATAATATTACATCATTTGCGTACAGGTGGATCGTCATTCAAACTGATGCCAACTACTCGAAATAAGTGAAAAATGCCCGTTTCCTCTAGTCTAACGGCTTCAAAGTTTATCCGCCGCTTTCACAGGTCGGCGTCCCTGTTGGCGCGCGATTTGCGCCATGTTGTTGCGATTAGACGCGAGGATGCATCCATTTGGGAGCGAAGGGCTCCTTTAGCGCCCCATCATGTTGAGAAACTTACAAAACAGGGCGTTAGGATCCTTATACAACCATCAAATCGGCGGGCATACCCTTTGCAGTCGTATATTCGGGCCGGCGCTGAGGCCAAAGAGGATATTGGAGAGGCGCCGGTCATTTTGGGAGTCAAGCAAGTTCCTGTAGATCTACTGCTGCCCGGCAAGACCTATTGCTTTTTCTCTCACACAATCAAGGCTCAGGAGGCCAATATGCCCTTGCTAGATGCAATCCTTGACAAGAACATCAGATTGATTGACTATGAACGGATGGTGGACGACAGCGGCCAGAGGGTGGTAGCATTTGGAAAATTTGCTGGATATGCAGGAATGATTGACATTCTACACGGAATCGGTTTACGTTTACTCGCTCTGGGCCATCATACACCCTTCATGCATATCGGGCCAGCTCACAACTACAGAAACGCTGGTACTGCCAAACAGGCAGTGCGAGATGCTGGCTATGAGATTGCACTCGGCAAGATGCCTCGATCGATCGGGCCACTCACCTTTGTCTTTACAGGTTCGGGAAATGTGTCTCAAGGGGCTCAAGATATATTCGCTGAGCTACCGATCGAATATGTCGATCCAAAGGATCTGCAAGAAGTTGCGGAACGAGGGTCGACTAGCAAAATCTACGGCACTATTGTAACTCGAGCTGACCACTTAGTCAGGAAGAACTCAGCTCCCCCAACCCAAAATATCCACGACAAGGGTAGAATCGACTATGAGGAATACAGTCAGCATCCAGAGAGATACTACTCAACCTTTTCGACAAACATTGCGCCATATGCAAGTGTTATCATAAACGGTGTGTATTGGCCTCCAAATGCACCCAGACTGCTGACCATTCCCGATGCGAAGAAACTACAACAGCCTATAAAGGTTATAAGTAAGCCGACAGCAAACTCAGAGTTCTTCTTTCAAGGAGGCAAAGGGTTCAACGAGGCTGGCATGCAGCGATTTCAATCAAGTGGCTCGCCTAGTCTACCTCATCGATTGATCGCAATTTGCGACATCAGCGCGGATCCGGGTGGTTCAATAGAGTTTATGCAAGATTGTACTACCATCGACAATCCGTTCTATCTCTATGATGCTGAACATAACTCGTCCTCAGAAAACTCGTTTGCCGGTGACGGTATATTGATCTGCTCCATCGACAATATGCCAACGCAACTACCTCTAGAGTCGACAGATATGTTTGGCAACCTACTATACCCTTATATAATGGATATCGTTCGATCAGACGCCTCAAAGCAGATCGAGGAGGAAAATTTCTCAAATGTTGTGACATCGGCGATCATCGCTAGCAATGGCAAACTGCGACCAAACTACGAGTACATTCAAGAGCTAAGACATAAACAAGAGGGATCCAAGTACAAGAGGTCAGCAGATACGAAGAAAGTCCTCGTACTTGGTGCTGGCCATGTCAGTGGCCCATTGATCGAGTATCTATGCCGTGATTCAAAGGTTCATCTGACAGTCGTATCCAGTCTTGAGCAAGAGGTCAATATGCAGAAAAAGTATGCAACGACTCATAACAACATGAGTCCTCTCATCATGGATGTGGTTCAGAGGCAAGACTCCATATCGAACTTGGTTGGTGAATCAGACTTGGTGGTGTCCTTGCTCCCGTATTCACTTCATCCGTTGGTGGCAAAGATGTGCATAAAGCACAGTACAAACATGATAACTGCAAGCTATCTAACGCCTGAAATGAAAGAGTTAGATCAGGCAGCCAAGGATGCTGGAGTTACTATTGTAAATGAGGTTGGATTGGACCCGGGAATCGATCATCTGTTGGCTAAACAGGTTATAGATCAGGTCGCAACAAGTGGCGGGAGAATCACCTCTTTCTTATCATACTGCTGTGGCCTTCCAACACCAGAGTTTGCCGATAATCCTCTGGGTTACAAGTTTGGTTGGAATCCCGTCGGCGCTTTTGCTATCACCATGAATGGTGCTCTCTGGAAAGAAAACGACGAGATACGCGAGGCAAAACCAGGCCAACTGATGGATCACGCAAGAGACGTCGACGGTTTCTTGAGGGGATTCTCGCTGGAAGCTTTCCCCAACCGAAACTCTCTAGAGTATCAGCAGCTTTACAATCTACCAGATGCGAAAACTATAGTGAGGGGTTCCATGAGATACAGAGGTTTCAGTGAAACCATAAAAGCGCTAAAGATGTTAGGTCTCATGGACCAATCTCCTCACCCCTGTTTGCAGCCGGATAATGGATCAGAGCTAACGTGGCGACAGCTAATGGCCGAGATGTTAGGTCACTCTCAAGACTTATCGTTGTCCAACATTAGAAGCTTGATCCATGACAAAATCGGAAAATCAGAGAAGAAATTGCGGGCGATACTCGAGTTGGGGTTGCTTGATGATGAGCCAGTGATTAAATGCGGAACTCCCTTCGACACTGTTAGACTCAAAATAATCAAAAGGTATCCTTTCAAGTCGGGTGAGAACGATCTCATTATTATGCGAATAATCTTCGATATTGAGTGGGCCAATGGGACCCGTGAGGAGAAATCCGTCAGCTTGGTTGTATACGGAGAGGGCGATCGCGGATTCTCAGCGATGGCCAAGACGGTGGGTTACCCAGCCGCAATAGCCTCCAAGATGGTTCTAGAGGGAGAGATTCAAAACAAGGGCATGATAGTGCCTCTTCAGCCCGAGATATATCATCCAATGTTGAAACGCCTGAAAGGTGAGGGAATATACGCCAGGGAATAGGATTATGTCCGTTGGCACGTGTTGTTGCGAACGTAAATCGGGCGATTTTTCTTGCTATCACAAAGCGGGTAAACCAGTGAGATATTTCATATGTAAATTATTCCTCGAATATAATCATCTTGGTATTTGCGATGAAAGGTCGTCCTATGCTGGAATGCAGCAGGTGATTTAACGACTGAACCACTTTGGCGCGCGATATGTGACAGAACGTGCTGCGACAAGTTCTATCAGTTCTCAATGGTAATCAGCCTCGAATCAAAATAAATCATTTCTTTGTTTAGATTTCTATTTCAACCGACGCTGCATCTCATCAAATCAATTTTAGCCAATGAACTTCGAGACAACTGTTGAGGATGGAAATAAGCGTCCGTCAAACCAGCATCAGACCAGCGTATATCAAAACGTTGCTATCGAACGGAATATTGTTAGTCTCCCACTTGACTACCTTTGACACAGCTAGACTCGCTCAACGAACCAGATTGACCTTGGATGAATGTGAACAGATTTTGGCTGCTATCAAACCTAAACGTCCTCATTATGTGCTAAAGGCGTCCGAACTGATGATTAGGCCATTCGAGAGAATTAGCACGTCAATCGAGGGACTGGATGAAGTTTTAGGTGGCGGTGTACAATGCGGTCAGATAACAGAGATTAGTGGTGAGGCCGGTGCAGGTAAATCGAATTTATGTGCTCAAATTGGTATTCTAGTCATGTTAGCCAAAAGCGACAAAGGCCTGGATGGAGATGTTCTACTCATACATACTGAGGGAGAGGGGAAACTTAAGTTAGCCATCAAACGGTTCAACACTCTTGCTGCCTCCATTGGCAAGGAAAATCTCATCAACGAACGCTTGCATGTTATCAATAGCTGTAACGAATTTAAACTAGCAGAGATTATCAATAGGTTACCAGAAATCCTAAGCCAGAAACCGACGGTCAAATTGATTATCATAGATAGTATAACTTGTGCATTCATTAGCACCGACGAGAATCCTAATTTTGGATTCTACGCAAAAAGAAGTCTCAGACTGACAAAGATAGTGAAAATGCTTACACAAATAGCTTGGGATCAGCGTATAGCAATCATAGCAACTAATCACGTATCATACAACTTTAAATTCGGTGAAAATAGGCCAGCAATGGGGAAATTATGGTCTCACATGTGTCAAACAAAGATCTACTTAGAAAGAAATAATGCAAGCTATGACATAGTTAGGTTTGCTCATGTTACAAAAGGCGCTTTGAACACCCCAGTAGTAACTAAATTTAGAATCACAAATGATCTGTTCGATCATTTGACTTCCTGACTCTTGTTCTCTTGCTTCTGATAGAATACAAAACTAACATTGCATCTTGACCAAGACTCGGCGAGCTTTTCATCCGGAATTGCGTCTGGTTTGTAACAATGATACCAGTCTGCAAGGTCAGAGGCGGTATCTGCATTTTCTGGTGGATTCTCTATCTGCTTATTGCCTGAACATCTCCTGCAATTGAATTTGGAATGGGTATCACTAAGCACAGAATCGTCCTCCAATCTAAATAACTCTTTTAGGTCAGCAACAGAGAAATGGCGCTCCACATCCTCGGCACTGTCGACAATGCAATTGCTCAGGGCCTTCTTATGAGTCTGGCGCTGAAATATCTTCTCTTCAATTGTGCCTGTAGCTAGAAAGCGATAGAGATAACAAGTCTTTCTCTGTCCATCACGCCATACACGAGCCATCGCTTGTCCATCGTTAGCAGGATTCCAATCGGGATCGAACATAATCAACCTGTTTGCACCGATCAAGTTGAGACCACAGCCACCTGCTTTGCTACTCAGTAGGAAGACAAACTCGTTTGTTGTTGGATCGTTGAACTGTTGCACAATTTTATCTCTCTTTTTAGTACCCATGGTACCATCTAGTCGCACGGACTTGTAACCGCGCATCTCACATAACCTTTGAAATAGATCGATTGTTTGTGTGTAATTTGAGATCAGGACGACTCTATCGTCGGTTGTTTTCTTGATGTTAGCTAGAATTGTGTCGAGCAGCTTCATCTTGCCAGACCATAGAGGCTCAAAACTTCTTATTGAACGCGAAAAGCCTGACGGGAACATGGTGTCCATGCCACCAAAGCCCTCCTCACCTTTTGCACATATATCATAAACCAATTGTGGGTGGTTACACAGTTTCTTCAGGAATGTTATGGCCTGTAGAGTTGATTGGCCACCTCCTTTCTTGCCTCCACTTTTCTCGCCCTCTTGTAATGTTTTTAGCACTCTCTTGGACTTGATGAAGAACTCGTAAATGGCTTTTTGGGCTGGTTCCATTCTGGAGCACACGACCAGCTCGTATTTTAGGGGTAGATATTTGGATAGGAGTTCGGCTGTACGGCGAATGAGACACCGTTCAACATTGGTGATCATGGCCTTCTGACGCTCTTGTCCGAGTTGAACTTGATAGTCGGAAGCGTCGGCATCTCGACCTTTAGAGATAGGATTCTCGTACATCTTTCGGAATTCATACGAGTTTCCTAGCAAACCGGGATTGACAAAATCAACTAGACTGTAGTACTCCAATAGATCGTTTTGAATCGGGGTTCCCGAGATGATGATACGCCTCTTGCATAGAACCTTCTTGAGACATACGTATGTTTGACTTTCCATATTTTTCAGCCTGTGACCTTCATCACAGATCATCAGACCTATTTCTAGGTTGTCTAGAACATGAGCATGGCCTCTGAAGGTCTCATAGGACACAATCAGAACAGGGTTAACCGCACGCCTCTTCCCACTCGACTGTTGGCGACCAAATTGTTCAAGTTTTGCATCCACAGCCTCAGCTGCTTGACCGCTGTCAATAGCTAATGCATTGAGACGAGATCCTAACCATTTGTTGATTTCGTTGAACCAATTTTTTACCAAGCTTGATGGGCATATGATAACCACATTCGATATCGTTGGTCCAGATTTGAAATTCGGACCTTGACGCAAGAGTGTCCAGAGAAGCGTAATGCATTGGAGTGTTTTACCGAGACCCATGTCGTCGGCTAAAATACAGCCGTAGTAGTCGGGAATTTTGACACCCGTTAAGCAATCGTACATGAACTGGACACCCTCCCGTTGGTGAGGTCTCAAGACACGACAGAGTATTGGATCAACGACTACGTGGACGAGAATTTCATCCTTATGTTCCCGTTTGAATTGCTCATTGTATTCCGGTGGCGTGAATAGCACTAGAGCATTCGGAGCCTTTGGATCGTGGAGCGGAGTCGGCTCGCGATTTTTGTATCGCATCTGCAAGAAAGTTTCACTGTGACCCTCATAACTAGCATCAGGATTAACATAGGGCTTGTGTAACAAAGTTTTCATGTAATTATTGTACTCGGGCAAGGTTTTAGTGAAGAGGGAAATGGTGCATTGCTCTAGCAATAGGTGTAGTTTTTTCATTCCAGGCTCGTTCATTAAACTCATCTTGTTCTCCTTTTTAGCCTTAACCTCTTCGTCATCCTCACTGTTGATGTATTCACAGTCGTCCTCGTCATCGTCGATCACAATTTCGTCGAATCGTTTAATTTTCTTCGACACTCGACCTGTTGATAGTGTGGTGGTTTCTTGGTTTTTCTCCTTGTCGCGTCGTAAGACGCTAGGTGCCAATCGCTTCAGCATCGTGTGTCCTCTAGGTGGAATATTCTGCGACAAGATGATTTGTAGATATCGAGTGTGAGGATCGATTATACTAGACCTCCAATAACCTTGTCTGGAACTCACATTGCAAAGCAAATAACAAAGCTTTTACGGTGGCCCCATTCTGTGCGCGTGCAGAGCAGCTGACCAGTTCTTCTGGTTGCACGTTGTAGTTGCGCATCTAGCCCACTCAATCTACATCTGTAGTGAACCCACGAGTCAGAATGGCTCTTTCTTAGTGCAAACTGATCTTCCGGAAGAGAATCTGACTGACGTAATCTGCATTGAGTTGGATTAGGAATTAGACTACAGAATTGACCGAGCTGAGTGACCATGATGGTGCAATTGTTCTTGGCAAAACAATTATTGTAGATGACGATGCGACTAGCTGATTCAAGAACTCGCGTCTGGCCTCCCACGAGTTCAGGGTGTAGAAAAAGATGATAAAGTGTCGATCTGTCAGACGATGAGCGGTAAGAGGCTGGACCCGGACAGGTTAGGTTACAACCTGATGAAGGCGATTTTCGTCTATCAGAGAAGGTAGTTCTGAGAGCTATAGAGAACCTCTCTGATATTCATCAATGAAACTAGCTCATCAACAGACAGTTGCGGATGTGTAGAAGTTGTGATGTTGAGAGAAAGTTTGTCTGAGCGACAAGTTAGCCATCTTCCATAGACACATACATCCGTTGGACAGACATTGAAGCTCATGATGCTATTCTTGTGCAGTTTTCGCAAGAAAGTTTCCTCAACCAATCCGGTACGAGGTTTGCGTAGCCGAATTTGCGAGACATCGCCCAGTCGTTGCATAATGGAAGGTTTTGCTTCGAGAGATTTGGCTGGAAAAGAAGGTGGAGGCCAACTTTTGCAGTCTTTGCCTCCCTAACTAGCGAGCAAAGGCCTCACCTCGCTTCGGCTCGCCTACCCCGGCGGCCAGTTTGGCTGCCTGACTACGACGCAATCTGTTGTCTCTGCCTCCATCTGCTCCCTAAAAAGTTTAACTCCAAAACCGCACCAAGCGGCCAAAGTTGCATCTGACGGTCCATCTCTGCCTCTCAGCTGCTGGCACCACACAACAAAGGTAAGTTTGGCCAAATTTGACAATGATAATGACACTCATGCCTATGACTGTCAGGCAACTTCCCTCATTCTATCTGTTTATTGTTCGATGATGAACCTGGAATTAGAATTTCGCACAACAGCATTAGGTGCGCCAACGACGCCAACTGCGTTCACTTTTGGTTACGTTGACTTTGGACGGCAGGAAGTGGCCAATCAGAGTGTCTGTCACCTGTATCGGTTGAATGAACCCACGACAGACCATTGCAAGCGCAGCAAAAAGTTTTCAATAGAATCTAGTGGCTACGAAAACGAGCAAGAACAGTGCCAGTGGAGTGTGTAAATGGTTGGCATGATAGATGGGAGAGCAAGCTTGGAGTTTGTAAAATGTTGTCAATCGCTTCCATGGGCGCGCGCAACTAGAATTTCCTCCTAACAACCAATAGACTTAACATTCAACTATCACCGTCTATCTATGGGGTAGCCTCTTAGTCCTTCCTTTAACTTTTACGGAAGGAACTGAGGCTAGAGAGCGTGCTTGCTGCTAAGCAATTGAAGCTTTGATTCAAACAATAAACATCCAAAAGCTCAAATCCGACCGAATTGCGCACACTCTCTGTAACTGATGACTATAAAACAATTGGTTCTGCTCGATTGCAGATGGGCAAATAGATCTTGACAAGGGAGTCCATGTGGGTGGAGACGGTTCTTTTTACGATCACGAGCACCGCGCTCTACAGACGTCTAATTGCATACACTGATAGCTTAGAACAGATATCCACCTTGGTGGCGACAGACGAGTTGATGGGTGATCTAATACAAATTCTCGCGAACAAAGTCCAAGTCTCGAAGCTTGAAAGAAAATTGGAGCGTTCTCTTCGATAAACTCGTGATATGACTCGTGCATAAACTTGGGTGCGTTGTCATTGATGTCGTTTATGTAATTCACTACCGTTGTTCTGCCAACCCGAGCTGGAGTTCCCTTGTCCTTGGCCGCAATCTGAATCGTGCGCACGGCCGTCGAGGGTCCTGGCGAGGCAAACTGGGACTTGCTTACAGACTCCTGTGAGAACTTTTCCCGATCGAGTTCTTGCACAATCGTCAGCAAGGGTCCGCCCTCGTCGACATCTAATCTGAACTCGTTGCCCCCGTTGCCCTCCACTATGTAGACTTCCATCTGTCTGTTGAGACCGTCATCGTAGTCAAAGACAAGAAGTCTGAACCTTATTCCAACAAATGTTAAAGCGCGATCGTTTTCGCCGAGCACGGTTACGTGCAAGTTGGTCCAGCCAGTGTTATCGGCGAATCAACTGCCATGATTCGCAACAGGTAACAAGCAGACTTTTTTCGATCGATCTCTTTCTTGGCACTAATCGTTCCGCCTTGAACATACCTCATCCAGGTCAGCCACCCAGTGTAACCTCATCAGCAAGGTCACGGGGCCGAATGGGCAATCCCAGATGGAGCGGTAAGCGAATCGTTGACGCCCCTTTGCCGGTGTTTCTGCGCAGAAAACAAAACCAGGTGCCGCCATGTTGCACTCCAAGCCTAGGACAAAATTGCTGCCCACTCTATGGGTCTTAGTTGCAGGAGCAGCATGCAAGTGGGTTGAACGTTTGCTATAAATAGTATCCACATCTCAAGTTGCAAGATCCGTACTGGCTCTTGCGCACATGCTTGCCCATAGAGATCATTAATTATAAAAATCTGAGCCAGCCCAGAATGGAGGGACCAACTAGGTAGACAGATAGTTGGTTGGGTGTGCAGGTAGTCGCATTGATTCATAAGTGTGCGGCTTCCTCATGTGCTCGATATCTTTTTCACCCCCAAAACATGGGATGCGCTCCATCATGGAAGTTGCATCAGCGGTCTCTATTCAAGAACAAGCTGACCTCATTCATTCATTCTTGCTTGAGTTCATTCATTAGCCCGGTATTCGTTGCAAGATCATGTCTATAATTCAATTAGTCTAGCGGTTTGTAATTATAAACCAAACTCGGCGAGCAATTGGCAGCCGCATCTGCGGTGTTTGATCCTGCTATAGTCTGTAATGTTGTCGCCCATTAATTTCGGTGAACTTTCGCGTCCATTTGGCGGCAGCGCCTAACGATACATCTTGGTTCATTGACAGAGAGCTGGTTGGCGGCTTCCACTTGCGGCTGCGAGCCACAGAGGCCGTTGGTTGTCCGTTTGGCCAAGAGATGGGAGGCTAAGTAGTGAGCAAGACCTGCAACAGGTTGGGCTGTGCTTTGTACTCTTACACGCTCAGGGAAGCCAACTGAGCATGAGAGCGCGGGATGCGATCAACGCCTCTCTCGAAGCCGAGTTTCGGCCCCTCCACCAACCTCACCCATTATGCTTGTTGTCTCCATACTCCTTACCAGCCACTGAAACTGCGGCAACCTTCAATGAAGTGGCGGCCGGAGCAACAAGTTACCGGCGCCGGGTCTTCCGTCTGCTTCGTTGATTTTCGCCACGCCCATGGAATGTTCATTATAACGAGCCAAAGAGGAAACTTGAGGTTGGTTGCCAGGAAAAATCTAAATGGTTGATGTTGTTTCAGGCGGTGGCAAGTGGATTTTTACGTTTCGCTTGCTAAACGATTTTCGCCGGATGGCTGTATCTGTTAGTGGCCTCCAGATTGGCTGTGTGGAAATGTGTTGCTGCAAGAGTGATCAGCATCACAACTCGTGAGCCTTCCCATCTCTTGCCCTTCCTCCTCTATGGTTCCTCTCGGGATGGGCCCCTCCTAGTGCCACTCTTTGTGCTCCTGTTCCAACCATTTGAGTTGAGCGACACTGACGTTATCCTCCTCGTTAAGAGCGTGCCTACTCGTCCGCTTACACCATAAGCCGCCAATATAGTGCGAAGCCTGGCAGATGGTAGCGCCGACAACAGGTTTCCCTCCGTATGTTGCCTTGACGACGACGACTAAACTTAATGATGATTTTGTTATTCCTCCCCAAGATTACCCCGGACGCAAAAGTTTAGGGCTTCGTCGTGAAGTGTAAGTTTTAGGTGAACGCCCAATTTGCCACTTTTCCACTTGGTGCAAATGGCTCCAGTACCAAGTTCGTCTCCTGCTGCTCCCTCGCCGCAGCTGGCGCCTGGCAAACCTACTTTAAACAGACTCTACCTGACTCCACCATCGCTTTGCTAACCGGCAAGGCAAGATAGCAAGTTTGACAATATTAACAAAGCTATCCAGTAGGTTTGTAAGGAAAATGTAGCATAATCTAATAGTTTGCCACGCAATGTTGACTCCTCCGGTCATTTTGCCCCCACTTTCACTCTCTTCACGGTTCCGACCTTTGAGGCTTCTCGACCAACAATAAGCCCTTACATTGTTTTCTCGCCAAACTGAGTCATGCAAAACCACTTAAGGGTGCCATTGTTTGCTCAAGCATAATACGCTCGCGCCTCCTGCCCATGACCTGAGGTTATATAACTACTGTTAGCCTTCTAGAACAATGGTGCGAGTTCTCGCAGGGTTGGAGCCATTGTGGTTAGTCTTGGCGTTGTCCCGGGGCGAATATTTTGCAGCTTCAAAAAACCGGTAGCTCTCGTTCGTGGCTGTTGTTAGTGGATGAGATGCAACCATTAGAGGATATAGACTAATTACATATGGGGCTCCTGGCCGCGCAACATGTGTGCTTGCCGAATGCGCATCATTCGCCTGTGCGTATTTTATGGCCAATGGGCCTCTTGTGCGGTTGCTTACCAGAGTGCGTTGGATCGAATTTATGAAATTCGCCGCGACGGCGCATCAAAATAACTGTTTACATTGCATTTTTTTCCATTGCAAAAGGCTCTATTCGTTTCAACATCCTGATCAAGCACCAATCGATCGTGATCATAATCTTCCTTGTATCGGAACAACAAAGGCTGCCGAACGGACGGGGCCTTTCATAAGCTCGACTCAACAATGAAACCTCTTCATGGTAGTTCCAGTAACAGGAGGAGGAGGGGCATGAGCTAAACTGAAGAAGTGAAAGTTGCCCGCCAAGAATAAACCGCTAGCGGTCACTAATGACGCAACCGAGGCAACCATTATAGATTACGTAACACAAACCTTAACCTTGTTGCCATATTAGAACACAGCATGACGTCCCAACAACTACTTACAAATCTCCTAATGATTATAAATTAGATGCTGACACGTTGGAACTGCTAAAGCGCACAAGCGAACCACAGTCGGGCTATTGTTGCAGCTTTTTCTTGTGCCCAATCTAAATCAAACGAGTAAACCAAAGTCAGCTTACAGGTGGTTTGTGTCGCACCTTCGACGTTACACTTACACACTTTTGGCCAAAAGTTAGTGAGCTTTTAGTTGATGTGCTCGGACGGACTAGATTGAATGTGTGTTGCAAACGATGATGGTGGTGGTTGAGGTGGACCTTTTAAGCTTTCAAGATCAGCCCTTGGCTTGAACCAGGTTGATTTGGAAAGACACACATTTGCTTTTGCTGTCCCTCATTCATTTGTCATGTCATCAATCATCCGTCTAGGCAAGAAAACTAGCAAACCAAAGTTGGCGCTCCCTCTTGGCCCAGGATGCCAATGGTTAGCTGCAAGCGTGCGCTAAATGCATACCCGGGATACACATTGCAGGCCACCTCTATAAGGGAGAGAATTTGGAACAAACCAATCTTGGCTGTACTGAGTAGTTGCACCAAACTAGCAACAAGTTTTAGCCAAAGATGTTGAATTGAGACTGATGAGGAAAACTAGTGCGCTTAGCCAATTTATGCCCCCGAGGGAATAAATCGTTCGCTACCTGAATGATGTGTGAACGAATTATAGCAAACTAATGAGGCGTAATTATTGTCCCTGATAATTTGATGGTCCTAAGAAGCAACAGAGGCACCGGTGGTAGCATCATCCACTCGCACCTTCTAGGCTAGATGTATTTAGCCTAGAATTCACATTCAACGATCAATCAACCTAATGAAACACAACCAACTCCTGACGACTTAAACGGCCCGTGAATATCCACCTCATCTCCCCTCCTCGCATCCATGCCGAGTTCTCGGAGTCGACGGACGACATTGGTCATGTGTGTCCGACGATGGTCAAGTGCGATTGGCCGGTGGTTTTTGGTGAACCAGATTTCTAGCATCAACAACAGTGGGCCGAGCGGGCGACCAAAAGAGGGAGAACCTGAAACAGAGCACAGTGTGAAGCCAGCGGAATCGGCCATTGAAGCATAGGCGGTCCGCTCAGGCGCTAGAATGGAACTTATCACAGCAAAACCGGCTACATGAGCAGTAGTCAAATTGAATAGAGAATTTTATATTGAGAGTGAGAATGGTATAATTGATTGATGGACTCTTGTTCCAAATGGAAACTTGTCGATAGCTTTTGGAGAGGAATTTTTCGAGAGGAGTTTCTAATTCTTCCTCCTCCAGCTTCAGCTCCAACTCCAACTACAACTTAAATTCGAGCCTCAGCTTCTGCTCCTGCCATCCATAAATTCAGCTCCTTCCTGCAACTTTATTCACACCTTCGCCGATGGAAGCACGACGATCGCTGGGAGGTAAAATATTACCATGGGACGAATGAAACTCATAGAGTTCGGCACTTTGCAGAGCTCGTCTATCTGTCTGTCGTCTGGCTCATGGACTCAGGAAGAGCGAGGGAGAGAGAGAGAGCGAGCGTAGCGGAGTCCTTTATGGGGTTGCCGCCTCTTGAGCGGGCCAGAATGTGCGGAGGATGGATATCCATCACACATCTGGCTTGCAATTCTTTGCTCACATTTAGACTTTGTGTCACGAGTACGCGACTATCTGGCCCGAAAATGGGAACACTAGCCTTGATATCAAGCCAGTCACTCGGTCGGGTGGCTAGCCAGCGAGCGCAAGTCATGATAAAAGCATTAAGTCGAGCTGTTGCTGCTGCATCAAGGTTAATCTTTACAATTCCATTTACAGCAAGATGGAAGGGAATTCAATTTATCGCCAATTTGCAACGACCATAAGCTGGCTTGGAAGTGGATGTGGATGTGGACGTGGGGAAGGAGGAAGAATCGGAAGGGAAACATGAGTAGAGAAAGCTGAACTAATTTGAAACGTAAAGTTCAACTTCTTAGCACAGACAGACGGGCGGGCAGGTAGTGGAGCCTTGTAGGTCTGGCGCAGGTTAAAGTGGTTTGAGTTTGATAGGAAACTGAGCTTGAACGAGATAGACAAGACCGAGCGTTTTCTCGCGGCGCTTGATCGATAGTCTCGCTTGACGTAATACCTTGCTAAATAATCTACTCAGTTAAAACGGAACCGAGCGGCGCTGAGGAATAAGCTGGCCCTTGCAGGTGCTCCGGCTGAGCTGGCGGCCGGGGGGAGGAGAAGGAGGAGGCGGCGGCGGCGGATGAGAGGGAGGAGGAGGTTGAGCGAAGTGGCAACGATTATAAATGATGATTGTGAGTTGCTTGGTCCAGCCTAACAAACCACAGAAGGCGCGCATACTTGTTGCAACTGCATCGCCACCGATGGCCATTGTTGGTCAGGCAGCAGCGGGCAAGCAAACGGCTGCAGCAGCAACAATACCTTGAAAATAATGCAATGCAAACATGGCCAGCTGAGGGCTTTGCGCGGAACTCTAGCCCGAGTTGGTGCCGCCAGAGTTCTCTCTCTCTCGCTCGCTCGCTCGCTAGCCAATAGTAATCTGCTTCCATTGCATCCATCGCGCTTCCCTCTGGCCAAACTTGTCCTAGCTCCGTCTGTTGCAATTTCTGGCCCTCGCAAACTGGGCGAGCGCAACATCCGATTATCATTACTAGCCTTGTTGATCGCGGCTCGCTCCCCTCGGCTCGGCGGCGCACTCTCGGCGGCGCCACTGATTGCGAAGCGGTAGCTGTGTGCGCAGCCAAGCATCGCCCCATCGGCCAGCACGGAGAGGAGAGGCCGCTCGCTCGGCTGGCCGAAAATATTGATGGACTCATCTTGTGGCCGGCACACTTGTTGGCCCGCTCGCCTCCACGGCCCACTTGCCAGGGGGCGCGCGAACAAGCAGAGCGGCCGCCCATGCCCACAAGACCACGCCGCTGCCTGGCGGCCAGAGGCGAGCGCCAAGATAGTGGCCGTAAGCAAGGCGGTTGCCCATCGCGGCCGTCATGTCAATCATGTCTATTTAGAAGTGCCTATGTGTGTCCATTCCTCTCACCTACAAGCGTTGGTTGTGAAAACGCGAGCAGCTTGACTAGCTGGCCAGCCGGCCGAGCGACCAAGCAGCCAACAAGCGAGCGAGCGAGTGAAATCGCGGAATGAAGGCAAATTGAAAGGCATTAAAACGCTTTCGATTAGAGCTGACTGAAGGCGAAATAGATTTGTCTGGCTCCAATGTTGAAAGAATTTCTCGCGGATAAGTTCTAGATCCATGGCTTGGTAGGGCAAATTTTTGCCCAGAGCTCAAGAGGAGCGGGGCCGCCGCCAGGACGAACGGTTGGTTGCATTCGAGTCGGGGGGAGAGAGATAAGAGCTTGGAAGGAGGGAGAAACAACAGGCTAACTTTTCCTCTCGGACATCATTAATCTTGATCTGAATACTAATGCATTCAGGCAAAGGATTTCGACAAGTTGTCTTAAGCTGGCTCGCCTTTGAGGGCTCGGCAATTAATGAGCGGTGGCGGCGGCGGCGGCCGGCCAGTCTCGGGCTCATGCCACTGATCAAACATCAGCGCCACCAGTTGCAGCCATCATCATGCGAATGATACCGGCGCGGCACCAGTCCAGCAACAGACAATCGTGCAACTCCAACCACGAACACGAACACGATCATCGGGCCGGCGACGCTATGGTTGATTTTGGACTGATACTGTTGAAACGAATGCGCATGTATTCATTAACATTAACACATTTTGCGCGCACACAAACGCACGCACAGTTGGCGCAACTCCAACCAGAGCGACGGACGAAGGGCGACCATCATCATCATGACGCTAAGGCTAGATTTGGAGGCAAAAGTCGAGGCTTTACCTCTCTTTGAGGGGCGCAATGGCAAGTGCGGCGCATATTGTTCGTGATTCGCGCTTGCAAAACTGTCGATCGCGCGCAACTCATCCATAATCTTGCCATTCGAGAGGAGTCCTCGAGTTTTCGCGCGGCCGCGGAGCTTTGATCCGGGTTGTGTGTGCCGGCTAATGTGCGGTGCTGCACTGTGTTGCGCTATGGCCACAACCGGGCATTAAAATATGATAAATTGCTTGCGGTTTTGCGCCTCCGCAGCCAGGGGAGGAGGTTTCGCTCATTGTGGGCGCTTGTGTAACATTAGTAGGGCGGAAGAGGTTTGCGCCCTGCTGGCCGGCCGAGGGGAGAGCCAATGTGTCCAGTGGGCCAGCTGAGCGAGCTTTGCGCTTGCAAGACGGCGGCGGCGGCGGCGGCGGCGGCGGCCAACGGAGGGCAAAGCGAGAGGAGATTTATAACTATTTGGACTGGCGAGTTTTCCGCCAGGTGAGCTGCGCAAGCGAGCGCACGAGCGCAGCCTGTTGCGGCGCCGGCCGCCGCTGCTGCTGCAACGAGCTCGGCGGCTCGGCCAGCCCGGCTTGTAAGCTAAGCTCAGCCGTGGGCCAATATGAGCGTTTCTATGAATGAGCACAACAATTGGAGCCTCCCAGCGCCGCACTGGCTCTCTCAAGCTCTTGTGTGCATTTGCTCCGCACAAACCAAATGTTGGACCGCAAAAGTTTAGCAAAAATAAGGCGCAATTAGCATAATGAACTCACGCCGCCTAACCTGCCTTCCGAGCGCAAGGCTTAGCTGTCAGGGCTTTTAACTGGCCTCGGCCAAAGTGGCGGCCGTTCGAGAGTTGAAGTTTAATTGAATCATTTACATTGAATCATCATCAAACTGTGCGGCTCGCCCACTTTGCGCTCGCCACTGGCTCAGCCTGCAGGCGAGCTCCAGGTTTAGGAGGGCAGCGAGAGGAGCCTGCAGGCTGGCGGCTTACGTCAGCCGGGCCAGCCCATTGCAATGCGCGCGGATGGGCGCAGTAGCAGCTGCTCGCCCGCCCGGCCGCCCACCAGTTGGCCCAACCATCCGCCAGCAATCGCAACTTTGGCCCAAAAGCTAACAGGTGTCCACTCGGCTCAATCGACTGATGCTCTCCGCCAACAATGGGAATGTCGTGCGCCGTTGGCGGAACGGAATCCCATTCAGATTGACAAACAGGCTCCAGGTTTGAGGGGAGGAGTAGTGAATGGAGGCGTCGAGCAAGTTGAGCGGCGGCTTGCGCATCAGTTTGTCCCTCGCTCTCTCCCTGAACGCGCGCGCGCGCTCTAGACTTGATGGAGCGAATCGGGGGAAGCCAATTGAAGCTCCGAGGAGGCCGCCTTTGCGTGCTGCTCGCCTCCCTTCGAGCTGCCGCTGATGGCGGCTAATTAATAGAGGCAGGTCGGCGGCGGCGGCGGCGGCGGCGGCCCGAAGCCAACCTGTTGCTCCTGCTCTCGTTTGCTTGCGGCGGCCGTCTTTGTTCTTGGCGCTGGACACGCTTGCTAGCCGCCGCCAATGGGCTGGCGAGCGCGCGCGCGCCTCCGCTCGGTCACTTAAACTTACAAGCTCGGCCCGCTGATTGGCGGCGCCCGAGCTCCGCTTGATTGCTTCATTCGGCCCGCACTCGAGGCTTGCGGCGCTCGCGTGGCCAGACTTGGCCGGCCAGTCGAGCTTGGCGGCTCTCCAATCGATCAACAGGTCGGCCGGCCGCTGATTGGCGCACGCAACCGGTTTGCATATAGATCCGCCTCCGAGTTTGCCGGCCAAGTTTGCAAACAAGGCGCCCTGGCGAGCTGGTGGAGAGGGGCGAGCCGTTTCGGGGAGGTTCTCACGCGCTCGCCCGGAAGACAAACTGGCCGGCTTAAAGGATTCTCATGGCCACACTTTAAGTTCGGAGGGCCGCTCATAGCTGGGGGCATTAGGGGCGCGGGAGGAGCGAGGCGAGAGGAAGGAGAGGAGGAGCGCTGACAGGTCCGGCGACTAATCTCTGCGGGCCAGACGCGCGCCCGACCACCCAGCCGGCCGACAGTTGGCGCTGGCGGCCGGTTTGCGTGGGCAGAAGGGATTACGGCGCGAGCCGGCCAGGAATCGACCTGGCGCGGCGCTGTCGCCCTGCCTATAAGCGGCCCCCCGGCTCGGCTCGGCTCGGCCCGGCCGCCCAGACCTGTTGAGGTCCGCGAGCGGACGGGCGGCGGCCGAAGCGGGTTTGGCCGGATCATTATCGCCGCCGGTGGAGCTGCTCGAGCTGGCGCCGCCGCGGACGTGGACGCGGATGCGGACTTGAGGGAGGGAAGGGGCCGGCGAGCAATAAACAAATACATCCGCGGCTGGCGGCGCTCGTGCTTGGGCGCCGCGGCTGTGGCTGCGGCTGCGGCTGCGGCTACTGCTGTGCCGGCGGCGGCGGCCAGGTAGCGGGCGGCTCGAGTGGGGGGGGGGAGCCGCGGGCTCCTTGGCCGCTCATTAGCTGTCACTATTCCGCTCGTGAGCCCGCGAGCAGCGAGAGAGGAGGAGGAGAGAGGAGCTCCGTGTTTTACTCTGCTCGCAACTCCATTGTCCGCGGGCGCCAATGTGGTTTTGGCCAACGGATTGGCCGTTCGGCTGAACGCTGGCCAAGCGGCCGGCCGATGGATGTGGCGCCAATGCTGCAGGGGCAGCACGAGCGCCAACTGGGCACAGCGCGCCTTTGGCCGCCAATTTATCAATAAGCAACGGAATCGGCTCCTCTCCTCCTCCTCCAACTCCAATTCCAGCTCAAACTCAAACTCAAACTCCAACTCCAACTCATGATGATCATTTCTGTCGCGCAGAAATTTAAATTTTAAACCAAAACTCAAACTGCGCACGAGCTCGACGAGCGAGTGGGAGAAAGTTTGACTGCGCTGCCGGTTCAAACTCTCGCCTGTTTGTGTCCAGAATCGATTGTCATTAAATAAAATAATGGCAACTCGAGACGACGGCAGCGGCGGCGGTGGCGGCGGCGGCCAAGGTGGAAGAGCGGCCGCGCGCTCTGTTCGCTATGAACCAAATCGACTGGCCCACTGAGTACAATGCGAGCGCCGATTGGCCACCAGTTGGCCCGCCAAAAGGTGAGACAAGCGCCCGTTAGTCTGAAGTGTTCTCGCCAGCTCGGCCGCTCAGAGGCGAGGAGGGAGGGAGGAAGGGAGGAGAGCGCGAGACATGTTAAACATGTCGTGCTGATATGCTAGTTGTTGCCGGTGCTGTTGGTGTTGGCGCCGGCAGCGCTGGTGTCGCTGGTGATGTTGTTGTTGTTGTTGTTGTTTCTGGCGCGCGTGTTTGTACGCCAGTGGGGCCGCTCGGCCGACTTTGGCCCAGTGGCCAGCCAGCGCTCAAATTGGACTCCCAGCGGCCGCATTCTCAGCGGACAGCCAAAACCAGAGCCAAGGCTCGAGCCTAAACCCAAACCTAAACCTCAGCCTCAGCCTCAGCCTAAACCCCAGCCAAGAGCGAAACCAAAACTCGAGCCCGAGAGCAAACCTGAGCGGCCCAATTGGCCGGCGGCCGGAGCGGCCAGATGGAAGCGATGGATTCCTGCACCTCCAGCTCGAGCTTCAACTCCAACTCCAACTCCAACTCGAACAGCCAGCAGCCAGGAGCCGGCGACGTGAGTGCGTTGGAGTAGCAAGCGCCGCCGTGTTGCTCGGCTCGGCTCGGCGCGGCCGCAGTTTGGCTTTCGAGGCTCGCCTTTGGGTTTGGGAAAAACAATATTCGCGTTCGCGTTGGCGCTCGAGCTGGCGCCGGTGTCGCTGGGCTTGATTGGACTGCGGAGGGCCAGTTGAGTGGGCCGCTGGAAGCCGTGGAAAATTATCGACGCTCCTCGAGTTGGCCCGGCGGCCCCAAATCGATTGGCGTCACTTAGCGCCAGCGGGCCGCCGCCGCCGCCACTGCGCTCAAACTCTGCGCGCTCCCACTGGGCGAGAGAGTGGCGCTCCTTGGAAGCCACTTTATGGCCACTCGGCCAGCTCCAAACCTCCATTCATCTCGCCACGAGCGCGCCGATCCAGCTCGCCTTACCTGTTTTCAAGGCGCCACAATGGCCGCCCGGCTCGGCCTGGCCCACTGCGCTGCCAGTGTCAACAGGGCGAGCGGGCGCAAGCATAATTGAGGCGCCTGGACTGAGCGCGACGCTTTCACCACTGGCGCCATTTGGGGGTTGCCGGGCGAGAGGATGGCCCGCTCAATGGAGGCGGCGGAGGTTAGACTCGAGAAGTGAATCAATTTTAATTCAAGTGATTGATTTGCCTGCGCCGAGAAGCAATTGGGCCAGTTTGGTTGCCTTCGAGGGGGGAGTTTGGCTTGCGTTTGGGTTCCGCTCGCTTTTCGCTGGCTCGGCTCGGCTCGGCTCGGCTCTGTGGAGAGGGACGGGCGAGCAGGATGCAGTTCATTAGCACGCCCACCGGCCAGTGGGCGCCGGCCGGCCAGCCAGCCAGCCCATTGGTCGGCCTGTTGGAGCGCTCACGAACGCGGAGAGCTCGCCAGCCTTGCGCAAGTTCCGAGCGGCCGGCTCATAATTACTCGGCCAAAGGGAGCGAGCGAGACTTCTCCTCTCTGCGCGCCCAAGTGCGGCGGCCGCCTGATCTTGATTCCGACCAGCAAACTCGCAGCCCTCAACCCTCGAAGCCCCAACTCTAACCTCAAGCTCAACATCATAATCTTAATGATGATTATGGTGATCAATCAGTCAATTTTACACATTTAATTTCAACCGGCCGGCTCGTTGGCCAGGTAGGCTGGTTGGTTTGCTCTGCGTTGCGGCCGTTTGTTTGGCTTTGGGCCGCTCGGCTCGGCTCGGCTGGCAAATAGAGCCGCCCGCCAAACAGCTTACGTCTTCATCCACAGATTGAAGCCTCACTCTGGTTTGGCGAGCGAGCTGGCGGGCGGGCAGCTGCACTTGCTGCCGGCCGAGCTCATCCATTTAAATGGCTTCCATCGGCGCAATTGATTGACTGCGTTCGCGTGCGCTCGCTCACTCGCTGGCGGCGCGAGCAGAGTGAGCAGAGTGAGACAGACTGGGCCGGAGTTGAGTTGAGTTGAGTTGAGTCGAGCGGAGCGGCCTGGCCGGCCGAGAGGAAGCCATTGCTGCGGCTGGCCGGCCGGCCGGCCGGGGGAGCCGCACAGCTCGGCCGGCAAAGTGGGCGCCCTGAGGCTCGCTGGCCGGAGCCAACGACCTGAGCTCAGCTGGCCGCCGCCGCCGCCGCCGCCGCCGACGACAGACTCAATGCGATTTGCTCCAGTGGACAACTCGTCGTTGCCCGGCCGCCGCCCTCCAGTGGAAGCGGGCGGGCGAGCAGGCAGGCAGGCCAGCCAACGGGAGCGCAACTCCTGGCTTCCACCTCCAGTTCCAGTTCCAGTTCCACTCGCAGCGCCGCCGAGAGTGCCACTCGGAGGCTGGAAGTTGGAGCCAAAGTGGAGGGGAGAGACTGGCCGCTTTGTTGGCTTGCCACTCTCGAGTGCAGCTCGCCAGCTCCGCTCCTATAACGAGCGGGCGACGGATTGTTTTATGCGCCAAGCTCGTCTGGCCGCCGCCGCCGCCGCTCTGGATGCCAGCGCTGGCTCTTTTGTCTCGGCGGCGGCGGCCAGAGTTCAGCCGGCCGCCTCCAGCTCCAAAGCCGGCGGCTCGAGCTGGCTGCCCGGCGAGCTCGCCGGCCTGAGCCGCCCGCCCGGCCAAGGATCGAGCCAAACAGCTCTATATGTGGAGCGAGGGGAAGGCCGTCTGGCGCGCGAGCTTCCGTTTGAGTTGCTGGAGCAACCGGGTGGCGCTCGCAGCGCCGCCAGCAAGCCAGGCGGCCAGGCGGCCTTTCACACGCAATGGCGTGACACACACGCACAAGCACATACAAAGCTTGGGGGTGTAAAATTGTTTGTTTTTATTGCGGCTCCAAGTTGGCTGGAGCGGCCAAAGGCTGGCTCGAGACACAAGCCAAGCGGGCCTGAGCCTCTCGCCAAGGGTTGAGAGTCTCGCTGGCGTCTCCTCCGCTTGCTTGCGGGCGGCTCGCCTTTGCCTTGTTTGCGCCGCCAGCCGACGCTCGCACAGACGCAAGCAGGCAGGCAGGCGGGCGGGCTGGCGCACAAGCTGGCACACATACTCACAAGCGAGTCCGCTCGGACAAACAATAAACGGGCGGCCTGTTGATTTGTCAATGATAATAAACTCAACCCCAATGGTTGCGCAACCGGCCGTTGGTTCAGCGGCTGCGCGAGGGCCAAGCTCGGATTGGCCGGCGGAGGTCAGCTGCAGGCTGGTTGGCCATAAATGGAGGAATTCGGCTTGGCGGCGAGATGGGCGAGGTGGAGGAGAGGAGAGGAGAGGCGACTGGAGGCGAGTGGGCCGGCCGACAGGTGCTCCCGCTCCACTTGTATTGATTCAGAGCCGGCCGATGGAAATCAAATTTGCGCCCGTGCGAACCGCAGCCCACTTGAGGGCCGCCGGCCGGACAGCTACTCGAGCGGCGGCGGTTGCGGCGGCGGCGACCAGGTGAGCGCTGAGCGGAGGTAATAATTATAATTGCGCTGCAAGTCGGCGGCAGCGACACAATTGCATCACCTGTGCGAGCGCAAGCACGGCTGCCCGGCTCAGTTCCGGGGCCAGGGGAGCGAGAGCGAGAGGTAGAGAGAGAGGGAGAGAGAGAGAGCGAGAGATCTATCCGGCCAAAGAGCGAGCGGGCAGGGACACAATTGGCGCGCTGGCAGCAAATTGTCTGCGCTCTCAGGTGACTTGCGCTCGCAGGCCACTTGACGCCGCTCGAGCATCCTGTAGGCTGGCCCACTGAGAGCGAGCGAGAGATGAGATAATAAGAGCACTTGATTCTCCACTAAGCCAACTTGGAAATCAAATTATGACTCTTGCTTATTTGTCACGACTTTGCAGGCCACAAGCGGCGGCCGGGCCCGCAGTTGCGGTCGTGAAGGCTGCCGCTGGCGGGCAGACGGATGGACTGGCTGGCAGGCAGGCTGGCTGGCTGGCTGGCTGCCCGTCTGGCAGCCGCACAGGCGGAAAGGGAGCGCGCCAGCTGGGATCTCGCCAGCTAGAGTTGGCGCATCCTGGAGGAGACGAGCTCGCGAGAGCCGCCCATTATAAGGCTGCGCTGGCTGGCAAACGCCCTTGTCTCTCGCTCGCTCCCCTGGCCGCGCGATCGATGGCAGCGAGCGAGCGAGCGAGTATTGAGCTTGCATTGGAGCCAGCCGGCAGGCCAGCATCAGTGCTCGGCCGGCGGAAGGGGAAAACAATTGGCTCGTAGGTGGTTTTCGGTTGCGGTGGCCGCCGAGCGCAGAGTGCAGTTTGCAGGGTTGCGGGCTGAGAGCTGCGGCTCAAACCTGGAGCCGCTGGCAGAGCACAACAATGGCGGCGCCAATTCCGCTAACACCATTCGCCGGAGTTAGAACATTGATGGCCAATGGATGTTCAATGGGAGAGTTAGTGTGACAGGTGACATTGCGCTCCAAAATGGAGGCCAAGCGAGTTGGCTGGCTGGCTGGATGACTCGCTCGCTCGCTGCCAGCCAGTTCAGTTTCGTCAGGCGCGAGTGTCTGCTCGTCGCCTCGCACCGGGTTGGCGCAGTCGCCTGGGCCGCCTATAAGGAGCGCGGCTGCTTATAGGCGCGCGCCCGCTCGCTCGCACACTGTGCGCGCGCTCTGGCGCACGCTTCTGTGCACGCAGACGCGCGCGCGCCCGCTTCAAACACAATCCGATGCGCGCAGATTGGGGCCACTCTGAGAGGGTTGCAATAAATTGCTAATCAGCCACAATTTATTTATCTTAACAAATTTTACATGCGCCGCCCGGAAGTGAGAGCGAGGAGTCCAGTTGAGTTAAACGGACGGCTGAATGCCGGCCACCTCGTCGCAACGCTGCCGGGCTCCCCAGAGGGCGGCGACGTGCGTGTTTTGGTACTGCTGAAACACGGCCGCGTGCGCCCCATACAGGTAGCTCGGCTTGTAGGCGGCCGCCGCGCTCAGGTGATTGTGGTGGTGGTGGTGGTTGTGGTGGGGGTGTTGGTGGTCGTAGGGGTGCTGGTGCGCGTAGTGCTGCTGCTGCTGCTCCACCGTGGGGCTCAGCTGGTCCTGGTGCAGCAGGTTCATATCTTGCGCTTGCTGTTGCGTTTGTAGGTGAGGCGAGGTGTGAAGTTGGGTCGGCTGTTGCTGCTGCTGCTGCTGTTGCGTCTGCTGCTGCTGCTGCTGTTGGAGGTAGTCTGGGTGCTGGGCGGCCGCTGCAGCAACCTGGTAGCTGGCCAGCTGATCGACGGCGCTCGCGTGGTCGACGGGCGCAACCGCGCTCGCCGCAGCCACGGCAGCGGCCGCCGCCGAGCTCCCGTTGCCCGGCAGCATGAGCGCGTGGTGATGGTTGGCCGGATGCTGCGCGTGCTGGCCATGGTGGTGCTGGTGGTGCTGGTGTTGGTGGTGGGGGTGGAGGTGCGAGTTGTGCTGGTGCACCTGGTGGTGCGTTAGGTGTTGCTGTTGCTGTTGCTGCTGCTGTTGTTGCTGCTGCTGCTGCTGGTTCAGGTGTTGGAGTTGTTGTAGTTGCTGGAGTTGTTGCTGTTGCTGCTGCTGCAGTTGGTTCAGGTGCTGCTGCGGCTGCTGGCCTTGAGCTTGGGCGGCGGCCGCTGCTGCGGCTGCGGCGGCCACTGCGGCCGGTTGGTGGGCCGGATGCAAGTGGCTGTGCTGCTGGCTGACTAGCGATGCCGGCGTCGTGTTTGCAGTCGAACTGGAGCTGTGCGTTGACATTGGACTCTTCTCGTGCTTCTTCGTCTTCCTTCGCGGCCGGTACTTGTAATCGGGATGCTCCTTTATGTGCTGCGCCCTCAGCCTCTTGGCCTCGTCGATGAAGGGCTGCTTGTCGCGCTCGGCCAGCTCCTTCCACCTGGTGCCAAGCCGCCTGCTGATCTCTGAGTTGTGCATCTTCGGGTTCTCCTGCGCCATCTTCCTTCTTTGGCCCCGCGACCAAACCATGAACGCGTTCATCGGTCGCTTGACGTGCTTGTTGGCGGCCTGTTGCTGGTTCTGTTGCTGTTGCTGGTGTTGTTGTTGCTGCTGTTGCTGTTGCTGCTGGTGTTGTTGTTGCTGGTGTTGCTGTTGGAAGGCCGCTTGCTGGTCTTGGTGCTGCTGCTGCTCTAGTTGCTGCTGCTGTTGCTGTAGACGCTGCGCTTGTTGTTGCTGGTGCAGTTGTTGATGCATTTGCTGTTGTTGCTGCTGCTGGTTCAGGTGCTGCTGCTGCTGGTGCAGGTGCAGGTCGTAACTTGTAAGCTGGTGCTGGTGCTGCGGGTGCTGCTGGTGCGGGTGGTGAGGGTGATGGTGCGTTTGCGCTTGCTGGTGCAGGGGAGCTTGCGGCTGCTTGCCCACCGGACTACCGGTGGCTGCGGCAAGGGCGTGAATGGAATGGTTCATTATGCACAAATTCAATTCAATGTGCTAACTCGCGCCAGCTTCCTCTCGTCTATTGCGTTTGCAAACCCTCAATCTCCGACTCAACCATACACAATCACATGCTTCTCGATGAATGAATGGAGGAACATTGAATTGAATTGAGGCTTCGAGAAGAAAAGACAAATTTCAAAATAAACTCTCGGGCGCCAAATGGGCCCTTGTGTGCCAGCTTTGGAGGTGTGCGCGCGCGCATGCCCAGCCCGGCCAACCGAGTGCCAGTCTGGCACAGGATGCGCAGCTTGCGGGCTGCGCATCCTGTGCATTTGGGCGCCACAATTGGTCCTTTGCGCAGCTGGCCGCCCTCGCTCAGCGCTGATTGGCCGTCCGCTTTGCTCGGCTGGCCGCGCGTCCGGTCGGCCGCTGCGGCCGCTCTAGCGACGCTAACTAACTGGCGCCAAAAGCGGACGCTAACTAACACATTTCGCCACTTGCTCTGAAACAAAGTCTCCCTCCAAGTGTGGGCTTGGGTGTGTGCGCGCCCGCCAGCCCGCAGCGCCATCTCGCGGTTCCTCTAAGCAGCGCACCAAAGGCGGTCGGCGAGGTTAAGCACTCGGACGGCTGGAGGAGGATTAAACAATTAGCGCTGGCTTCCCCGAACTGCAGGTGGCTAATGGTTACAGCGGCAGAGGAGCGACCAATTGCGATCACAAAGCAGCCAACAATCCTGATCGGCACCATTGAGGCTCTGGGGCGGCCAGAGGGCCAAGTAGGCTCCCTCTGGCCCGTGGAGCTGTCGCAAGCAGAAGCCGCGTGCAAAGACAATCAATTTTCGCGCTTCCGGTTGGCTCGATTCCGACCAACCAACTGGGCGCTCTCGTTTCGCACTAGTCTGCGCGCTTTGAGACCGCCGAGAGAGAGAGAGAAGGGGGGCCACCATTGCGGGCGAGATTTTATCTGGCAGCGGCAAGCAAGCGAGCAAGATTCTGACAAGAAGATAGATGTTAGCCTGGCTCTGGTCTTGGCTGGCTGGTTGGCTGAGATATTCAATCGAGAGGGGCGAATTCGTTTGTGTGAAAATCGCTTCATCGGCGGGTGTGTGTGAACTTTAAAAATTACATCATCATCAGGGCTGCCGCGGCGGAAGTTGCGGCTCCCGAGTATCGACCGCAAGATCTAGCCGCCAAGTTGGCCGCCACTATCTAGGCGCCCATCTCAGCTGCGGGCGGCCGTCGGCTGTGTGTAAAACAAACGGGCCGCTCGCCCAGCAGCGCCAGCATCATTAGCTAACGGGCGCGATCCTGCGCCTAGCTCGTCTCTCGTCAATTTGTTTCGCGTTTCTGGCCGCCAGAGGGGCAAGGGGCGCTCAAGTTAACGAGCGAGCGCCACTAAATCAGCGCGAAAATTTGAAAACGTCGCCGAGCCGAGATCATTATTGCTGTTCATTAAAATCAATTGCGGTCGCGCGCGCGCGCGCCTGGCGGTGATGAACGGCGGCTCGTTAGTGTCACTTCCAGCAACGACCGACGGCCTCCAGGAAGTGGCGCTGGCTGGCTGGCTGGCTGGCTGGCTGGCCGGCTGGCCGGTCGGTCGCCGATGGGGGCGCCAGGTTGATTGATACGCGCGCGGGCCAAGTGCATCAGTGCTGCTGACAGGTGATGAAGATTGAAAGGCGCGCGCGCGCGCGGGCCGGCTATAGGTATTTGGCGAGCGGGCGGCGCGTATAGATCCGGCCTTGGCGGCCAGCGCTGATAAGCGGCGGCGGCGAGTGGGTGGCGCCTGGCTGGCGATCGCGCGCCGGAGGTCTCGGCGGCTCCAGGTCGGCGGATTGATGCGCGATCAGATAAGTGCGCGCGCCGCTCGCCACCTCCGCGACTGCCGTCGTCGTCGTCGCCGCCGCCGCCGCCAATGAAGACGTAACTCTGGCTGCGCGTCGGCCGGTAATTGGCGCCCTGGCCGCTGGCTGCCAGTCGGCGTGTCTGCGCCGATGATGATAAATAAAGCGCCGCTTTTTATCGTCGCTCTATCACTGTCACTTCCACTCGTTGGCGGCGCCGCTTCCGCTCTAGGTGCTCCCCTTGGCTGGCTGGCGGCGGGAGCTTTTTGGCAGCGAGCGGGCGGCGCCTGTCGAAGGCACTCAAACTCGGCCCGTCCGGGTTGGCGGCCAGCGAGCGGCCCCTGGCAGCGCGGCCAATCAGCAGCGAATCAATCATTTTGGCGCCAGATTTGAACCGGCCGCCGGTGAAGCGGCCGGCCGTTGAGCAGCCTCCGCAGGCCAGCGCCGATTGTAATTGACTCTCGGCCTCTTGGCCCCCAAGCGGCCGCTCGAGGCGCGCCGAGTGTGAGAACGCGCCTGGCTCAATTGATCATTTTATTGGCCGCGCCCGACGCAACCAATCAAAACAGACGCCATCCACAGGCGGTGCGGCCGGAACTGGAAGTCGCCGGCCAAATATGGGAACCAAGCCGAGCGGCGGGCGCCCTCTGTCGCGCCTCAGCCGCTCGGCCCCGAACGGAGGGAGCCCTCGGAGCGGCGGCGGCGGCGGCGCTAATTAACTCTTTGCCGCCACGCTGGGCGCCGCGGGCCAATCAGGGAGGCCGCCCACCCGCCGCTGGGCGCGCGCGCGTATAGCTTTCGCGCGGCAAGAGTCTCGCGGCCAGTCGCCGCCCAGTTGGAGCTGCCGCCCCCTCCCCCTGAGCCAGCGAGCGGCGACAGTTTGCATGGCTTCACTTGGAGTTAGCGAGACGCAAAACTTTTGTCCGCAAACCCGCCGAGTGGCCGCCAAAAATGCGGGGCCAGCAAATTGTTTGCTGCCCGCGCGCGCGCTTCTCTGGCTTCCTTCGGCCGGAATCGGCTTGCGTTGGGCATGCAAATGGAAGCGGAAGTGGCGCGGCCCAAGCCAAGTGCGTGAAAAATTCACTTTGCGCAAAGTGAGCGCCTTCGGCCGGCTAGCGAGCGAGAGGCGGCCTCAGTTTGGGCGCGCGCGCGCGCGCAATCGAGCTCCACAGTCGGTGTTGCCAAGTTGCGGTTGGGGGCGAATTATTAATTTAGCGTCGCCGAGTGCGCGAATGGCGCAAATTAGAGCGCAAACTCAAGCGCCATTTCGAGCCACAAAGCGCACTAAAATTAATCCCGACTTTTCGTCGCCAGCGTGGCCGCCGCCAACAACGACGCTGACAACATGTAACGTGCGCGCGCTTGTTTATTGTGATCGATTTCTTGTCGCTTAAATTGCCGCCGCCGCCGCAGCCGCCGCCGCGCCAGCAGCACAGTCGGCGGCTCCACAGGGCCGGCGGAAGTGCCACTGGCGCCCAGCAGCGGCCAGCGGAATCCAATAAATCCAGTTGCGCAAGTGCGCGACTTAAACCGCAACCACTCGGCAGCTCGAGTTGAAGTGGCGGCGGCGGCGGCGGCGGCGAACAGACAACAGCTTGTCCGCCGCCCGCAATCAATCTTGGCTTTGCGCCCGCGAGTGGATCATGGCGGCCGGGCGCCACACTGAAGGTAGGCAGCCGAAGCCGACTGCACTGCGCCTGTCATAATTCAATAAATGAGCTTGAATTTGTCGCTCCAAATCAGGTCGGCCAAGTGGCCCGGCCGATCTGCATCCCGCTGGCCGCCCGCTGGCCCTTCGGATGCAATCCACGTAGCCGGCCGCTTGATTTATGAACACAGTTGGCGCCGGCGACAAACTCGGCCCATCCAATCATGCTAATGGCGAGCTCGGCGCCATCGAGAGCTCGCTCGCCGCCCTGTCCCGCTCTACGCGGCTCAGCTCGGTTTGCGCGCGGCCGCCGGAAGCGGGGCTCGAGAATTATAAAGTGGCCAGGAGTGCGCTCGTATGGCCGCGCGCAGAGTGGGTGTTGGCGGCGGCGGCGGCGCCAGCGGCTCCATGTCGGCCGGCTCCCAAGCGAATTGACGGCGCCGGCAAAACCGGAACAAGGCGGCCCGGCGAGCGGGCAAAGTGCACGTGCAAACGCCAATCAACTCCGCTCTGGTTTCAATTGTTTGCCCGTCCGCCGGCCCAGCCTCTCCAGTCTTGACTCCTAATGTCCAGCCTCGCTCGCTCGCTCGCTGCCGACTTCTTGATGATTTCCGGCCGAGAGGGGCGCTTGCGTCACACGCGCGAGCGGCCGACTCGCCTGTCACTCAGCGAGCGCGCGGGCGCCCGCTCGCCTATAGGCGGCGTTCGGGTCCGCGGGTCGGCAGGCGGGTTGCGTTGGCCGAGTGGGCGGGGCCAGCCGCGCGCAAGTCCAGCCAGCGGTATAATTAGCTCCCCTCTTTGGGAAGCCCGGCGCCACGCCCACTGGCCGTCCGCGCCACCGGCTGGCCCCAAAAATCAAATCACCAGCTTGAGTGGGCGAATGCGAGCAAGTAGAGCGGGCGGCCGAAACGCGCGCTCTGGCCCCAGCTTCAGGTAGCGAGTCTAGCTCTCGGCGCTCGCTCATGTGCAATGAATTAAATTTAATTTGCCCAACGAACAGCTCGATAAACATGGAGCTGCTGGCGCGCAACTCCAAGTGGGCTGGCCGCTCGGCGCCGGAAGCGAGGCCACGCAAACCTGGCGCAGAGAATCCCTTGAAGCGCGCGCTCTCTCCTGATGGGCGGCGCGCGCGGCCAACTGCTCGCGACACAGCCGCCGCCGCCGCCGCCGCCAATCATGCGCCGGCCAAGGCGGGCACAATAATCATCATATTAGTGGCTAATGATGGCGCCGTGCGATCATCATTATGCGAGCGCGGCCGCCGCAGCCGAGTGGGCGTGAACAGGTGTTCCTGCTCGGATGGCCGACGGCGCAGGTAGCCGGCCGCCGAGATGGGACGCTTCTGTGCGCAAAGGGCGTTCACTGCTCTCGGGCCAAAAGGCGGCCTTGCGCAAAGCCAACGGAGGCAGAGCGAGCAGAGAGCGCCTTCCACTCGGGGCGCCCAATTTGCGGGCTCACAAACTGGGCGGCTGCAAATGCGACTTTGCGAGCACGCGATTGCGTAATCGTTGGCCAGCGAGCCGAGATTTGAGCGCGCTGGCGCACAAGGGCAAAACTTGCGCCGGCCGAGGCGCCCAGTGGCGGCGATAATTTGCCGCCCAGCTCAATATGGGGGCAATGGTCTCTTTGTGCATGTTTGCATTGAGCCAGCCGGCCGCCAGGTCGCCTCGTTGGTGGCCAGCTCACAGTGCCAGAGCCAGTGTCAGTGCAAGCGCAGCGGCCTAGCTCGCAACTGCAGTCCACTTTAGTCTGGCCAGTTTTAAACTGCGCGCTCTCTGTCTCTCTCTCCTTCTCGCACGCAAGCGCCCTCCTCTTGGGGCTCCACTGTCTCCAGCCTCTGATTGGTCGCTTTGGTTGGAGCCAACAAAGCGACCTGTTAATTGATTGGCCCAGTCTTGGCCAGCGGGCGGCCGGCCGGCCGGCTGTTGCGTGCGCGCCGCCAGAAGCACGCAACTCGGCCAATCCAATTAACCTTTCCGCAACCAACCAGAGCTCGCAAATCTGGAGCTCGCCTCTCTCTCTGAGGAGCGCCACTTGCGCAGGCGCACTCGGCCACAAAAGCGGCTCGCATCAGGCGAGCGAGAGTTTGATTAATTTGACAATATTTAATAAGCGGCCACAGGAGGAGCAGATAACAAATTCAATTTACTGGCCGTCGATAAATCATTTGCGCCCAACGAGAGGAGCGACGAGGGGCGCGCTAATGGCGCCAACCAGCCAACCAGCCGACCAGCCAACCAGGCAGCAAGGGTTGCGCCGGTTGCGCTTGCTGGCGGCCGAACAAACTCGGCCCGCTTAATGATTGCGCAATCCATGAATAGGCCAGTTAATGATATCCGCGGCCAAGTAATTATAACGCGCAACGTTGAACATATTTTTCAATTTGGGTTCCGCGCGCCGGCCGGCTGCTTCTTCGGTCGCTCGAGCGAGGCTGCGGCTGCGGCTGCTGCTGCGACCGCGGCTGGGGCTCAGACCCTGGCTGAGAGTGGGGCGGCCACTTGGCGGCGGGCGGGCTGGCTGGCTGGCTGGTTGGCTGGTTGGCGCCCACGCGGCGGAAGTGGGCGCCCGGCGGGCAGGAATGGGACTGCGCGCGCGTGCGGCCAAAGCTCGAGGCTGGAAGTCCAGCCGGGCAGCAAAAGTGGGGCTCTCGGGCGCGCACGTCAGGCGGGCGGCGCGCGCACAGAGGCAGCCATAGCGGCAGCGACATGGACGTAAACAAGGCCGGGTCACAGGCAAGCGGCGGGCGCGCTCTCGCCAATTGACTCGCCGAGTCGGCCTGTCAGTGAGCGCCGACTGCCGCCGCCGCCGCCGCCGCTGCAGCCAGTCGCAAGCTGAGCGGGGGAATCAATTTATTCATTGCGTCATCGGCCGGGCCCACGAGCAAGCCGGGCATGGAGTTGATAGACAGGCGCGACATGATTGCGATCGAGCCAGCCCGAAATTGGCCAACCTCCGCCAGCGAGCGGGCCTCTCGCCGCCTCCAAGCGACCGCAGCCACCTCAAAAGAGGGCCGGGGACGCGCCAGTTAGTTAGCGTGGCGCCGCCCAGCCAAAGGCAGGAGGGAGGAGGAGGAGGAGGAGGAGTAGTCTAGTTTAGATTCCTCGCCCCAGATAGAGGCGAATTGGGCAATGGGAGAGGGAAGGAGATTATCTCGCAAGAGTGATACCTTGAATCCCCTGGAAGCGGCGAGCGGCCGCTCAGTGCGCGCCATTGATTTCTGGAAGCAAGCTGGCGCTAGCTACCGCGCCACCAGAGCAGCCAGCCCGTCCACTCGGAACCGATTAAATCTGCACCAGCTAAGCGCTCATCACGAAAACGGCAGCCTTCAACTGGCTCAATTGACTCGTCGTCGTCGTCGTCGTCGTCGTCGTCGTCGGCGCCATCAACTGACTCGCTCGGCCCAAATGCGCCAACCAGCCGGCTTGGCTCATTTGCGCCGAACGAGCCCGCGAACCTGGCGCGCGCTGACGGCCGCGAGGGCGAGATATCAGCGGCCAAGAGAGTGACAAGCTCTAGTCAGTGTCGAGCTCACAGCGGTGTTGCTCGCACCTCTACGCTCAGGAGCCAAGCTCAAATGTCTAATTCATTAGCATATAAAGACGATGCAAATGAAGATCCAAACGAAGTTAGTCGGTCTCACACGAGCCTCTAGTGTTGGAGGCAGTTTAATGAATAACATCC